>JAABUT010000543.1_pt1 | contig 58432 bp, 60 predicted proteins | sample 5559281 | NCBI WGS metagenome assembly JAABUT01 (sample SAMN10711880, study PRJNA513359) | rock metagenome | isolation source: Antarctica rocks | place: Antarctica: Victoria Land, Ricker Hills nord | collected 2016-01-04 | reverse complement strand
TGCAAATGGTGCGCATCAAATTGCCTTATGGCAAGGTCAACATGCAGCAGCTCAGCAAGATGAGTGATGTTTCTGACGAGTATGCGACCGGAAACCTGCACATTACCACGCGGCAAGATATCCAAATTCACTTTGTTAGTTTAGATAGAACGCCGCAACTTTGGGCAGAGTTGGAAGAAGACGATATTACCCTGCGTGAAGCCTGCGGAAATACGGTTCGAAACGTGACGGCTTCGGCGATGGCAGGTATCGACCCAAAAGAACCTTTTGATGTTTCGCCGTACGCACATGCTGTTTTTGCGTACTTTTTACGTAATCCGATTTGTCAGGAAATGGGCAGGAAATTCAAGATCGCTTTTTCTTCTTCCGAAGATGATTCTGCCTTTGCTTTTATGCACGATTTGGGTTTTATCCCGAAGGTAAAAATGGAAAACGGAGTTGAAATCAGAGGTTTTAAAGTAGTGATTGGCGGCGGTTTAGGTTCGCAGCCTTATATGGCTGATCAGGTGACGGATTTTATGCCTGTAAACCAGATTATTCCGTTTACAGAATCTGTTTTGCGTGTTTTTGACCGTTATGGCGAGCGCAACAAACGTCACAAAGCGCGGATGAAATATTTGGTGCAAGAAATCGGTGCCGAAGAACTGATCCGCTTGGCGGAAGCCGAACGTTTGGCTCTGAAGAGCAAAACTTACGAAATCAGCACGTTTGAACACGAAACGGATATTCCGGAAAATGAAATTTTATCCGCAGAAATCACCGATCCGCAGAAATATGAAAAATGGCTGAGAACCAATATTTTTCCGCAGAAACAAGTTGGTTTTGTGGCGGTTGGCTTACGGATTCAAAATGGCGATATCAAAACGCCTGTTGCGCGGAAACTGATTTCCGTAGTAAAAGCTGCAGCGGCAGACGATGTCCGATTAACGAACACGCAGGGGATTTTGCTGAAGTTCGTCCGGGAAGAAAACCTGCCTTACGTTTTTGAAGAACTGAACAAGCTGAATTTGGCGGAGCCTGGTTTTGAGAGTATGGCCGACATCACTTCCTGCCCGGGAACGGATACTTGTAATTTGGGGATTTCCAACAGCACTGGAATCACGCGCGAACTCGAAAAGGTAATGAAAAACGAGTTTCCAGATTTGATTTACAACACAGATATTAAAATAAAGATCAGTGGTTGTATCAATTCCTGCGCGCAACATGCGATGGCGAGCATTGGTTTTCATGGTTCGAGCATGAAGATTGACAAAATGGTTGCACCTGCATTACAAGTGCTTTTGGGCGGCGGGCCGACCGGAAACGGTGCAGGCGTGGCGGCGGACAAAGTGATTAAAGTGCCGAGCAAACGCGGACCGCAAGTGCTGCGAAATCTCCTTTTCGATTATCAGGAAAATGCTATCGAAGGCGAGCTTTTTAACGAATATTACAATCGTCAGGGCAAAATATATTTTTATGATTTGCTGAATCCGCTGGGCGACACGAAAACAGTGACGCCGGACGATTTTATCGACTGGGAACATTCAGAGCCTTATAAAACAGAAATTGGCGTTGGCGAATGTGCTGGCGTAATGATCGATCTGGTGGCCACGCTTTTGCTTGAATCTGAAGAAAAACTCGACAACGCCGATGCTTCTTTTAAGCAGCTAGATTTTGCAGACAGCATTTATTACGCTTATACTGCTTTCATTCATACCGCAAAAGCACTGTTGATCTCAGAAAATATCAAAACCAATACGCAGGCCGGAATTGTGACTGATTTTGACACAAACTTTGTAGCAATAGGAAAAATTGATCTGCATTTAAGTTTTGAAGATTTGGTTTATCAGATCAATCAGCAGGAACCCAGCGAAGAATTTGCTGCTTATTATATCGAACAGTCCAAGTTGTTCCGCCAAAAATCTTCGGATTTCCGCAATGTGCAGCTAACCGAAAAAGCAACAATTTAACCTGCTAAAAACAGCATGGAAACGCCGGAAATTATCGCCCCAAAAGCAGTGGAAGTGAACACGCTTTTCCCGGTTTTTTTGAAGCCGGACAAGCTGGACATTTTGCTTATTGGCGGCGGTTATGTGGCGATGGAAAAGTTGCAGGCTATTTTTGGGAACTGTCCGGCTGCCAATGTAAAGCTTGTTGGGCGCGAGGTTTCTGCGGAGATCAAAGAATATGCCCGTAAAAGAAGCATCTGTATTGAAGAACGCGCTTTCGCGGAAGACGATCTCTTGGAACGCGATTTGGCCATCGTTGCCATTGATGACAAGCAGATGAGCAGGCAGATTTATCAGTTTTGTAAAGCCCGAAATCTATTGGTGAACGTTGCCGATACGCCGGAACTTTGCGATTTCTATCTCAGTTCGGTAGTGCAAAAAGGCAATCTGAAAATCGCCATTTCCACAAATGGCAAATCGCCGACGGTTGCCAAACGCGTTAAGGAAGTTTTGAACGAAACTTTTCCTTCGGAGATTGATGAAGTTTTGACCAACATGACGCAAATCCGCCAAAAACTCAACGGCGATTTTTCGGACAAAGTAAAGCAATTGAACCAAATCACATCTGGTTTGGTAAACGGTTCCGCTCAAAAAGAACAACCGGCAAAAGTTAAAGTCACAGGCCCGATTGCCATCACGCTGGCCATCTTGTCAGCTATTGGTTTGATGATTTTGGGACATCTTTTGTTCGTTTTTTTTGCTGGAAAAGGGATATTGATCGCTCAAAACTGGATTACCGCACAATTTAATCAGCAGCTTTTACTGTACATGCTGGGTGGGTTTGTTGCTTCGCTTATCGACGGCGCCTGCGGAATGGCTTACGGCGTAACGTCAACCACATTTTTGCTTTCCCTCGGGATTCCGCCGGCAGCGGCAAGTGCAAGCGTCCATGCTTCCGAAGTTTTTAATACCGGTGCCGCCGGTTTAATGCACTGGAAATCAGGTAATGTAAATTTAAAACTCTTCAAAACCCTGCTGATTCCCGGAATTATCGGTGCGGTAACTGGCGCAACAATTTTATCTTCTTTACATGAATACAGTCATTTTATCAAACCAATTGTGGGCTGCTATACTTTGTTCCTCGGCGTGTTGATCATCCGAAAAGCTCTGAACAAAAGCCGCTCGAAAACCAAGATTAAAAAAATTGGCTGGCTCGCAGGTTTTGGCGGTTTGCTGGATGCCATCGGCGGCGGCGGCTGGGGGCCGATTGTAACGACCGGATTAATTGCCGGCGGCCGCAACCCGCGTTATACCATCGGCTCATCTACTTTGACCAAAGGCTGCGTGGCTTTTACCAGCGCCATTACGTTTATTATCTTGATTGGCCTGCATCATTTCCAGGTGATTTTGGGCTTGGTTTTGGGCGGATTGATCGCCGCGCCAATTGCCGTTCGGATCTCCAATAAATTACCTGTAAAAACATTGATGCTTTTTGTGGGCGTGATCGTAATCTTGGTTTCTTTACGGATTATTTCAACCTTGTTTTTCTGACATAGAGCCTGTTTAAGTTTATATCGAAAAAAAACATCGTGCTTCTTTTATGCACATAAATCTTGTTTTTCAAATTTAAGCCAATAAAAGAAGCATGAAATTTCCATTTTTTATATGATAAAAGAAGCATAGAAAACAGATTGGACAAAATTTAAACAGGCTCATAAGCTTCTTTAAAATAATTATTTTTGTTTGACCGTTATTGATTTAAACAACATCCTTTGCTCACCAAAAAAACAAAATACGCTGTAAAAGCACTAATGGCACTTGCCCGGAACACTGAAAACAAGCCGATGTTGATCGCCGATATTGCCAAAGGCGACCAACTTCCGAAAAAATTCCTGGAAGCGATTTTGCTCGAACTCAAACGAGGCGGATTTTTAAGCAGTAAAAAAGGTGCGGGCGGCGGTTATTATCTTCTCAAAACAGCCGAAGAAATCAAGCTTTCGGCGATTATCCGCGTGATCGACGGTCCGATTGCGCTCTTGCCTTGCGTAAGTCTCAACTTTTACGAAAAATGTGCCGAATGTGTGGACGAACATTATTGCGGCATCCGGGACGTGATGTCCAACGTGCGCGACGCAACTTTAAAAATTTTGGGCGATACCAGCATTGCCGACATGGTTTGTCGGGAAAATACTTTGGCAAAGGCGGAAGGAAAAGTTGCGGATGACCGGGTGGTTGGGTGAGGGAGAAAGTTATTTATTATTCAGGAATTCCTTTACGTTTAGAATTCTCAATCCATGATTTTATTTGTCCGATGAAATCCCAAACATCTCCAGTAGATGGTTTTATATATTCTACAACATTAGGATTATCACCCATTAAACTAAAAATTTCAATTAGCCAAGATGGTCCATGTCCATTAGCACCTAGAGATTTAAGCCATGACTCTAGTTCTCCCTGTTTAACTATAAAAATGCCATACTCTTTAAGTTGTTCGAAAAAGTTTTCACACGCTTCCTTATCACTACCTATTAATATGTCGATGCCACCTTCTCGTTTCATATTCTTTCTTGATTCTTCAAAGGCGTTTAATAGGATGCCTCTTTGATTTTGAAAAGAAGCATGATTTAAAAAAGGCACAAATGCCCCTTCTAAAGGCTTGGCAAAAACTTTGCCTCCTTCTTTTAACACATCTATGTCAACAATGCCAATAGTTGGAATTCCTAATTCTCTTAATGGCTTTACTATTTCCCAAACGGTTTGTTTATTCTGAGCGTTTATGAATAGGCAATTATTAATTCCTCGATTATCGGATTCTGATAAAAGTCTTTCATTAATTTCTTGATAAAATGCTCGATCCGAATCTGCCTCACAAACCACTACTGATTCAAAAAACAATCCATTCAATACACCAGTAGATCGTAATAGCGGATGGCGCATCAAATGAAGAATTTTATCTTTAGGAAGTATTCTCGCTGTGGCTATGTTGTTTTTATATGTTAGTCTAACTATGTTTATTGGAGAACCGGACTGAATACAACCCATCAAAAAATTTGAACTGTGTGTCGATACAAATAATCGCTTTTTTGTGTTGCGTAATGATTTTCCGATTTCTTTACCAAGCTTATTTGCTAACGCGGGATGCAAGAAGGCTTCTGGTTCATCTATTAATGTTATTTTGGGATCGCCTGCTAATAATGTTGTAATTATCCCACTAAATGCTCGAACACCGTCACTTGCATTTGTAATTTCTAAAGCCTCTTTGTGAAACTTAATTGACTCAGCATCCCATCCCTTTTCTTCTCTTTCATTATGTGGTTCTCTGTCAGAAAGCCTAACTCTTAATTTCCCAATATTAGTTGGATCAATGACATAGTATTTTCCAAATGCTTCAAATATAATTCTTCTGACTTCTCTGAGTAATTCATTGTTGATAAATAAATGGGAAAGATGATTTTGGGGAGTAGATTGTAAGTCTCCTGCATTTTGTTCTAAGAGTAAATTTAATCTGCTAGTACCATCGAGCCGTACAGTAACTAAATCTAAAAAATACTTGAAATAAACTGCATCTTTATTAAGATTTAAGGCTTCCCTAATAATAGCTTCTTTATTAACTTGTTGTCTTTTTGCTTTATTCTCTTGTGTGCTTACTTTACCAATAATTATGTGATTCGGATAGAGCTCTTCTCCAAGATTGGGTTTTTGTTCGATTTTGGAAAGATCTCCTTCTATTTCACTTCTAGTGAAAGGCGTAAAATTTATTATATCAATAATTAAATCATTAGGTTGTCCATGAAACCTTCTACAATAGTTTTCAATTTCAATAAGAATTCTACTTTTTCCAGAATTATTAGGTCCAACAAACAATGTAATTGGAGTTAAATCAACTTCCAAATTTGGCTTATCGGCAGAACTTCCAAATTTTAGTTTTAAATTGTCTATCATAGTACAGAAATCTACTTTAAGATTTGAGTTGTTTTTTTGTTATTTAAAATTAGTCTCTTTATCTATAAACCTTTATATCCTTCACAATAATAAATCCAAAACTTTCGTGCGTCACGGTTCCCATTTTTGATGATGATCGGCTCCAATTCCCGGATGTTGTTAAAATAAGGCTTCAATTCCGGCGGCATGGTTCCATTTTTTTGATCATCATGAAATCTCGTGTCGGAATCGATGAAAAGCGCATTTTTACCTTGTAAAAGAAGCACGTTCGTTCCCACATAATCAAACTCCAAAGCGGGCTGGCCGATAATGTTTTGCGCATAGATTTTCTGCGGAAGAAAAAAGCTCAGTTCCGCACTGGTTTTATAACCATCCGCAGAAAAAATAAATGTGTTTGGATAAGATTTTTGGAGGATTTCAACACGATTGGCCAACTGTTTCCAGCCGAACCAGGTGTCGTCGCTTTTTATCGGAACCACATAAAAAACCACTTCGATGGCAAAAGCGATGTGTAAAACGGCTGCCGTCCAGATATTGATTTTTGCCGGTTTTTTGCCGATAAAAACAGCAAGAAAAATAAATCCGGTAATATAAGCAGGCATCATCCAGTTGATCTTCACCCAATAAATCGGACTAATCAGAAAAAACCCCAGGAACGCAGGCAGAAAAAAGCACAGTAAAAACAGTATTTCATCGCTGGGCAAAGTCCATCGCACTAAAACTTTGCGGATAAACTTGAAGGCGAACAACACCAATCCGCAGAAAGCAACCGGCAGCAACAAAAACATTTGCGTACCAATTGTGCCCAAAAACAGATTTGGCTTGAGCTGAAACTTGGAAATATCACCGGTCCGGGTTTTCGATTGAAATAAAAACGAAGCAAATTCGTGTTGATAGTTCCAATAAAAAACCGGGAAAGTGACCAAAACGGAAATCAACAAAGCAAGCCAAAACCAGCCGGAAAGCAGGTTTTTTCGATATTTATTGGAAAAGATCAGGAACAAGATCAAGCCGATTTGCAGCAAAACGGCCGTGTATTTACTGTCGAACGCCAAACCCATCAGCAATCCTGCAAGCAGCCAATACATTTTTTGCTGCCTAAAAACAGCATAATAAATGGCAATGAGCGATAGCGTCCAGAAAAACAACAACGGAACGTCCGGCGTGGAAATGGTCGAAAGAACGGAAATCAGGAACGTGGAACCGATCAGCGCGATGGCCAGATTTTGTTTTTGTTTGGATAAAAATAGTCCGGCCAAATGGTAAAAAGCCAGTAAGGTGGCCGAGGTCACCACGAAATCCGTCAGCTTGACAACGAATGGAAATTTCCCAAAAATAGAAGTGAAAATCCGCAGTAAATAACCGATCATTCCCGGATGATCGAAGTAGGAAAGTGCTAAGTGTTCGCCGTAAAAATCGTAATAAGCATCTTGCGGCATCAACCCAAAAAACGGCAGCAGCAGGAAACGGAAAAGCTGGAAACCGAGGAGAATGACGAGGAAAGGATGCTGCTTGTAAAATTGGTTTAGGGAATTCATTTTTTAGGCTTCTGTCATCTCGACATTAGGAGAGATCTTCTTCGAATTATAATAGTTTCCCTACTGCTTTTATGAAAATTTCTCCCTTTGGTCGAAATGACAAAAGCTGAATTACAAATTTCATCATACTTCTTTTGTCAACCTAAAAACTTAAGCTTTCAAACCAATTTCTCTTAACCGCTCATCTAAATATTCCCCAGCAGTTGCATCCGGATAAGCTTTCGGATGGGTTTCATCAATACAAGTATCCAAACAAGCCAAACTAACTGTTGATTTTGGGTGAAGGAAAAACGGGACAGAAAAACGGGAAGTTTTCATGAGTTCGCGTGGCGGGTTTACGACACGGTGTGTAGTAGAACGCAGTTTATTGTTGGTTAAGCGTTGCAGCATATCGCCAACGTTCACCACAATATCTTCGCCCTGCGCTTTTACCGGAAACCAGTCGCCTTCACGGGTTAAAACTTCCAAGCCATCGGCACTGGCTCCAATTAATAAAGTAATTAAATTAATGTCTTCATGTGCGCCTGCACGAACGGCATCATCAGGAACAGCTTCCGGGTTTTCAATCGGGAAGTAATGAATGCCGCGCAAAATGGAATTGCCATTGTGCACTTTATCATCAAAATAATTCTCTGGCAATTCTAAATAAACCGCAATGGCACGCAGTAAATGATCGCCTGCCTGTTCTAATTTTTGGTAAACTTCGCGCGTAACCGGGTTAAATTCCGGTAGTTCTTTTACCACTAAATTTTCAGGATAAAGCTCTTTTACCGGATCAGCGTCTGTAACCGTTTGCCCGATTTGCCAAAACTCTTTTAGGTCCGGCGTTTTGGCATCTTTTGCTTTTTCGCGGCCTTTGCTGGTGTAGCCGCGCTGGCCGGCCAGTTCGGGTTTTTCGTAACTGAATTTTACTTCATCCGGCAACGAAAACAATTGCTGTACCTGTTCGTACAATTTGCTAATCAGTTCTTTGCTTAAACCGTGGTTGCTTATTGTGATGAAACCGGTATCGTTAAAAGCTTGTCCAATTTCGTTAGAAAAGCTTTTTTTATCTGCTGCGGAACCATTGATGTAGGTATTTAAATCAAGGCGGGGAATGTTTACAGTTTTCATGCGGGAACAATTTATGGTAAAATTACTTATTCTAAAGGATTTGAGGATGAGACTTTACAAATATCAGGATCTATCATCACCAAAAAACACCTGCTAAAAGAAGCATGGTTCAATATAAATAGCTGTTAGTTAAACGAAAAGCTTGATTTACAGTCGAATCTCTATTATCCAAACAACCTAAAAATTACCACGATGGTCAACATAATTAAAAAAACTGTTTCCGGTCTTTTCCTCTTGCTGGCGATGTGCTTTTGGGCACAAAAGACCAGTGCACAGCCGGGCGTTTCGGTTTCAATCCAGACTTTTTATGATGAGCTGGAACCTTATGGGCAATGGATTGACGACCCGGAGCTGGGTTATGTTTGGGCACCGGATGCCGGCCCGGATTTTAAACCGTATGCCACCAATGGCCACTGGGCTGCAACCGAATTTGGCAATACCTGGGTATCTGATTATGATTGGGGCTGGGCAGCTTTCCATTATGGCCGCTGGCGTTTTGCCAATGATTACGGCTGGGAATGGGTTCCGGGAACGGAGTGGGGGCCAGCTTGGGTAAACTGGCGCAGCGGCGGTGATTATTACGGTTGGGCACCGCTTGGGCCGGGTATTAATATTGATCTGTCTTTTGGTTCAAATTACTATGAACCAGATAGTTACTGGGTTTTTGCGCCGCGCAGATATGTTTATGAGCCACATATCTACCGCTATTATTTACCGGCAAACCGGAATTTTAATATCATCCATAATACCACAATTATTAACAATGTTTACAGCAATAATAACTGCAGATATATTGCCGGGCCGCGGCCGGATGATGTGCGCCGATATACCAATGCGCCGGTTAATATCTACAACATTAACGATAGCCGCAGGCCGGGTGGGGCAAGAATCCGGAACAACACCTTAAATATTTACCGGCCGGAAATTGCGTCGAACCCAAATAATGATAATAGGCCGGAACCAAACCGCGTGATTAACCGGGGAAGTTATAACCGCAACCAGGGTTTTGGTAATATTAATAATAACAACCGAAACCAGAATTTGAACAACGGAAGACAGCCGGTTAACCAGGGAAATCCGCAAAATGCTCCATCAAATAATAGCAATGGTTTTGGCAGAAACAATACAAATGCACCCAGCGGAAATCAGCTGCCGCAACGGGTTTTTCCGAACCGGAACCAGACTAATCCGAACCCAAATAATACAATAAATGGTCAGGCTCCCGGGATTGCAATAAATCCAAATAATCCGTCAAACCCTGTTGGCGGCAGGGGCAATCCAAGTAATCAGCCTGCTCAAATGCCAAGCGGACAACCTAATAACAACTGGCGGCAATCACGTGATTTTGACCACAATAGAACCCGAAATGATTTTCCGATTCAGCAAAATCAAAATCAGCAAAACCAGAATCAGCAGATGCAGCAACGTCAGCAGCAAAACCAGCAACAGATGCAACAACGGCAGATGGAAAACCAGCAAAGGCAGCAACAGAATCAACAGGAAATGCAGCAGCGTCAACAAACCCAACAGCAAAATCAGCAACGGCAACAAGAAATGCAGCAGCGTCAACAAAATCAACAGCAAATGCAGCAACGGCAACAGCAGAATCCTCAGACGCAAATGCCGCGCGAGCAACCTCAGCAACAGCAACACCCGGCAAGGCAGGAAACGCCCGAACGAAATAATAGAGGTTAGGATTTTAAATTAAAAAAAGAAAGCTTTTCCGTTTTATGGAGAAGCTTTTTTTATGGGACGAAATTCGGGTGATATCAATCTGGTTAAATTTTAAAAGGTTGGTCTGCTGATTTTTACCTGATAAAAATAGCATTAGTTCTAAAATTGAATTTGGACTGATACTGTTTTTATCAGGCAAATTTTGACTTAGTTTTAATGTACGGTGGAAACAGCCGGTTTCAAATAAAGCTTTATTTTGTTGTATAAACCTTCCGGCGTATAAGGTTTTAAAAAATGATCGGTAAGTCCTTCCTGCTGTAAATTTTCCAGGTTCAGGCCAAAAACACTGCCTGTTAAAGCAATAATCGGGATGGTTTTATATTTTTCCTGAGGCTGCTTTCTAATTATTTTGGTAGCTTCCAGTCCATCCATAACCGGCATGTGCAGATCCATCAAAATTAAATCATAATCTTTCACCATGGCCATTTCGTAAGCATCTAAGCCATTTACGGCAAAATCAGCTTCAATTCCCCATTTAGAGAGTATTTTTTTGGCCAGCGTGAGGTTGATCTGGTTATCATCAGCTACCAAAACATTTGCTTTTAAAGCCTCAAACAAAACCGGGGAAACAGGTTGTTGCAGCTCAGCCGGAGCTTTTTTAAAACTGATCCGAAAATAAAAATCTGATCCTTTGCCCGGTTCACTTTTTACTTTGATGGCAGATTGGTGCAGTTCAATCAGTTTTTGGGTGATGGTGAGGCCCAGTCCGGTGCCGCCGTATTTGCGCGTAGTATCGCTGGATGCCTGCGAATAAGCTTCAAATATAGATTTGATCCTGTCGTGCGGAATGCCGATGCCCGTATCCGAAACACAAAATTTGATCAGTACAGATTCCTGGTCTTCTTTTTCTAAATTAAGTGAAAGTTTAACTTCACCTTTGGTAGTAAATTTGACTGCATTGCCCAAAAGGTTCATCATAATCTGGTAAAGCCGCGTGCTATCGGCCAAAACCAGCTCCGGAATAGTTGGGTCCAAAGCTAAATTCAGCTTCAAATCTTTGTTCTCCAGCTTAAAACTGACAGTATGCAGCGTTTGCCGGGCCAGTTGTTTCAGGTTGACCGGGGCGGATTCCAGCTGCATGTTTCCGGTTTCTATCTTGGTAAAATCCAAAATATCGTTCACCAATTTCAATAGGTTTTCGGAAGAGAACTTTAAAATATTAAGGTTTTCAAGTTGTGCCGGGGCTGGGTTTTCTTCCATCAAAACACGGCTGATGCCAATCACTGCGTTGATTGGTGAACGTATCTCATGGCTCAAAACAGAAATAAAGGTTTCTTTGGCGCGGCTAAGCTGCAAAGCCTGCTCACGTGTGTGGATCAACTCATGTTCGGCTTTTTTCCTTAATGTAATGTCCATAAAAATGCTTAATTGGCGTTCTACCTGACCTTGGCTGTTTAATAAAGGATTGCTACAAACTGAAAGCCAGACAGGAGTTTTATCTTTTTTATAGAGAACAATTTCTATATTATATGATTTTTTGTCCCGAAGCTGTTGCCGGGCTTCTCTATAGAGTTTTAAATCTGTTGATTCACCAATAAATTGTTCGTTTAAAACCGATCCTTTAAGTTCGTTGAGTTGCCAGCCCAAAATTTCTTCTAAAGCATTGTTCATCCAGATCACCTGGTCTTCGCCGTTTCTAATCATCACGCCAACAGAAGATTTGTTTACTGCGGCAGGCAGTGTTTGCAGGTCAAGATCTGTTTGTTTGCGCTCCGTAACGTCTTTGATAATTTCAATGCTCCGGTTTGTTTCGCCCAGTTCATCCAGGATTACAGAATTGGCGACGGAAAGCCATATCTGCTCCTGTTTTTTGGTGTAAGCAAGCAGCTCAATGGCAAAAGAAGTTTTGTTATTTACCTGTTTTTCGGCATAGTCCAGTATTTGCGGGTTCGTTTGTTTTCCGGTGATGATTTGGCTGAGTTTTTTGCCTTTCACATCTTTTAAGTTATAACCGGTTATCGTTTCAAATGCTTCGTTTACCCATAAAATTTTGTTGTTTTCATCGTTGATAACCACGCCATTGGTTACGTGGCTGGCCACTAATGACAATTGCTGAAGTTCCTGTTCTGCCAAAATATGTTTGGTTACGTCCCGGCCATTGCTCAGCCAGCGTTTGTTCAGGTTAACGTTAAAAAATGAAAACCATTTGATCTCCAGGTTTTTAGCAATTACTTTTACTAAAAATTCAACTTTATTTTCTCCTCGTGCTAAGCTTTCCTGCATTTTTTGCACAATAAACTGATCATTAGGAACACAAAAATCCAGGATCGAACGGCCTATAACTTCTTCAGCCTGATAACCTAAAATCTTCTCTACAGAGCTGTTGATAAATTCTATTTTCCCGGTTTCATCAGAAATAAAATGCAGATCGCCGGAATTGTCAAACAAAGCCTTATACTCGTTTTGCCGGGTTGTCAGCAGCTGTAATTCATGGTTACGTTTGGTAGTTTCCATGTGCAATACCGTTTCATCTGCCAGAAATTGCAGTGCCTCTTTTTGGCTGTCGTTGAGCAGGTTTGGCTGGGTATCAAAAACGCAGATCGTTCCTATAATATAACCTTCAGGCGTAACCAGCGAAATGCCCGCATAATACCTGATCCCGTTTTCGCCGGATACCGCAGGATTATCTTTCAGGCGGTTATCCAGCAGCGTATCAGGGATTTCCAGTAGATGTTGTTGTAATATTGTGTATTTGCAGAAGGAAAGATCTTTGGACAATTCGGACATATTGAAGCCCGCCTTTGATTTTATCCATAAACGGGAATCATCAATCAGGCTGATCGCCGCCATTTTTGTACCGCAAATATAGCAGGCCAGCTTGGTGATATGATCATACTGCTTTTCGGCTTTAGTATCCATCAGATTATAGGAAAATAAAGCTTCTAATCTTTTTTCTTCAAGAGTAAGCGTCATGGCACCCGGCTTTTTTAAGCAGTATTTAATAATGCCTTTTAGTACGTGCTTCTGCTTTTAAAGTTTTGTAAAGTAATGCGTGATACTGCTGCACAACGTCTGTTTCCGGTACTTAGCCCGGTTGGCAAATGCTTCTTTTAGCAGGTAAAAATGGTGTTCGGGTTTTGGTTTGATAAGCATTAAACCGGCCCGGAACTACATTTTAAAACCAATGCTTCTTTTATCAAGGTAAAATTCAAAAGCAGATTTTATACCGATAAAAGAAGCATGACGTTAATAAGTAAAGGATTTTGCCCAAAAAACCGGCTTTATCTGGCTTGTACTTTTTGCTGATACGGACTGGCAGCTGCACGTGCTGGCTGGTTATTGCATTTTCCTAGCAAGGTGTAAATTACAAAAAATATTACAATGGTAGATAAGCAGCCGCCGCCTAATTTTTTGGCACCCCAGGCTGCAATAATGGTTCTGAAAAAATTGTTCATGTTTTGAATTTATATTCGTTAACGCGCTTTTTGCAATTTAGTTTAGCAGCATTTCAGTTTCTTAAATTGATCTTTATCTAATTTTATTTGTTCTGCTGCTTTTTTATTTTCTTTTTTTTGCAGCAAACTTCCTCTTGTTGCATTACGGTTTTATTGACCGACTGTAACGGCTCAACAAAACCGCCGGGAAGGTTTTGTTTAGATTGATTTCTGATTGATCAAAACGATTATTTCAGTACAAAAGAAGTATAAATTCATTAATTCAAATTGTGTTCAAATTAATATTATAAAATTACAATGCTTCTTTTATGCTTGTAAAGTTTGTCTTTAGTATTGTTGTATGTTCTAAAACTAAAAATTTAAAATTTAGTGGGTAAAAGAAGTATCAGCAAAACCCAAATAAAATTAATATGCTTTTAATTAATTGTAGTATTATATTTATGTTTAACCTAAATTAGCTATGTAAAAGAAGTACACCCTTGCCAACCAACCAGCATATGGAAGATTACCAGAAACAATTTCTGGAAGGAAAAGATAAGTTTGAAAACATCTTTAAGCTAACAAGTGCTGCCAGTAAGATCATTGCCTCAGACTTAACTATCCTGAGAGTAAATCAGGCCCTGGTTGAACTTTTGGGTTTTGATGCACACGAAATTGAAGGAACAAAAATACTGGATTATGCCTGCCCGGAAGACATGAAACACTGGCGAAAGTTACAAAAAGCCATGTGGGAAGAGCACCAGCCTTTTTTTAAGCTGGAAGCCTGCCTGTTCAGAAAAGATAAATCATTGGCCTGGGTAAATGTAACAACGGTGCTGTTCCAGGAAAATGATTCTTCGTATGGTTTTACGGTGTTGGATGATATTACCTGGCGCAAAGATTACGAACAAAGTGAAAAACGACTGAATATTGCTTTACTGTATTCTAAAACGGCGGTTTGGGAAATGAATTTAAATACCCATAATGTCATCCGCTCTGATAATCACGATAGTCTGTTTGGATATGGCCATCCGTTGGACAGTTGGAACCTGGAAAGCTATATAGCCCATTTGCTGCCCGAATTCAGAACACATTTAGAAAACACAATCCGCAATTTATCAATAGGGGATTTCTTTGATTTTCAAGGTAAGATCCTCATTAAATCTGGAGAAATTAAATGGATACATCTTCAGGGAAAAACAGAGCAAGCCGGAGGGGAAGAAACGAAGAAGCTGCTGGGAACGATTAAAGACATCACCAAAGAAAAAATAGCAGAAAGGCATAAAGACGAATTCATCAGCACGGTTAGCCATGAACTGAAAACACCGATTACTTCTATCAAAGCACAGGCGCAGATTTTAGAACGGAGGTTTTCGGTAATGGATGATAAGGTAACTACGCAGATGCTCAAGCGGATAATTTTGCAGATTGGCCGGTTGAATATCCTGATCAAAGACTTGCTGGATGCAGGCAGGCTGGATGAACAGAAACTCTTTTTGCGTAAAGAAGATTTTATGTTTAACAAAATGGTAGAAGAAACGGTAGCAGAAATCCAGCGGACCACAACACACCAACTGATTATCAGGCAAAATCCGGTTATTTATTGCTCGGGAGACCGGGAAAGGACAAGCCAGGTGCTGTCAAACCTGCTTACGAATGCGATCAAATATTCTCCCTCAAAAAATAAAGTTATTATTACTACTGAGGAAAAAGAAGATCAGATAATTTGTAGTGTTGAAGATTTTGGGATAGGTATCGCTGCCGATAAGCAGCCATATATTTTTGAGCGTTTTTACCGGGCATCAGGTATGCAGGAACGTGTAATTTCGGGTTTTGGCCTTGGGTTATATATTTCTTCTGAAATTATTAAACGGTTGGAAGGCACAATCTGGCTAAGAAGTACGCCAGGCAAAGGTTCAGTTTTTTATTTCAGTATTTCCAAAGGAAAGTAAGCCAACCACCCTGTAAAACTATTGTACAAACTCTATCAAACAAGTGTTAAATTTGGTTCATAAAAAGAAATAAAAAAGGGAAACAAAAGCGTGATTTTAGCTTTATTTCCCTTTTTTAACAGGTGACCCCGCAGGGATTCGAACCCTGGACCCAGTGATTAAGAGTCACTTGCTCTACCAGCTGAGCTACGAAGTCAATTATGGATGCAATAGATACACATTTCCGTTTTATTGCTTTTCAGAGTGTAAAAATATTGCTGTTTTTTAACCCGATAAAAACAGCATCTGTAATTTTTTTGCTGATATAAAACAAGAACTGGAAAACTATTGTAAATTCACCTTAAACTTATCAAACTAAAAAAACATGAAAAAATTACTTAGTTTACTGATGCTGTTCGCCTTTATCACAAGCGCGGGCATGACTCAGGTTCCGGCAAAAAGCACTACTGGTTCTTCTTCGTCAAGCACCATGCAAACCAAAAAAAGCAGTGCCATGATGAAAAAAGATGGCACGCCGGATAAGCGTTACAAAGCCAATCAAATGGCAAAACCAAAGCCGGCCGGACCAATGAAAAAAGATGGTACGCCGGATAAGCGGTACAAAGCCAATAAAAAGGCCGCACCGAAAATGTAATTTCAAATTGAATCCAATCACAAAACCGGGAAGTAAACTCCCGGTTTTTTTGTTCAATTTGATCCGGATCAAACTCAAACTAAACCAAAATTTAACCGGCGTGTTATCAACCCCAAAAATTACCATGAAATATCTATTCACGATACTGTTTTTACTGCCTTTTTCTTTGCTTTTCGCGCAATCGGAAGTTTTTACTACTAAAAAAGGTAACCTCGAAATTACGCCGGTTTTTCATGCAGCACTGGTGATGCAGTGGAACGGCGTAACGGTTTATGCTGATCCTTATGGCGGTGCCGAAAGATATAAAAGTATGAAGGCACCGGATTTGATCGTGATCACGCATGAACACGGCGATCATTTGGATGAAGCAACTTTAGCAGGATTAGACCTGACCAAAACCGAGTTAATCGCGCCGCAAAAAGTGGTTGATCAGCTTAAAAATAAAACTTTTGCCAAAATCACAGTTTTAGGAAACGGTCAAAATGCAATCTATAAGAATATTAAAATTGAAGCGGTCGGCATGTACAATATTCCGGAAGAAACTGCGCGCCACAAAAAAGGCGTTGGAAATGGTTACGTACTTACTTTTGGCGGCAAACGGGTTTATATTTCCGGTGATACCGATGGCACGCCGGATATGCGTTCGCTCAAAAACATTGATGTGGCTTTTGTGTGCATGAACCCGCCATACACCATGGACGTTGCGCCCGCAGCCGATGCCGTTTTGGCTTTTAAACCGGCCGTGGTTTATCCGTACCACTATCGGCAGCCCGGCAATAAATTCAGCGATATCGAGCAGTTTAAAAAATTGGTGAACGATCAAAACCCGAAAATTGACGTACGTTTGCGCAATTGGTACACGCAGGTGCAATAAAATTGTGCTGTGTGGGTTTAATCATTTAACTAAATTTAATTCATGACTTTCTCTGTTTCTATTAAAAATATCGTACTTCTTTTATCGTTCTTTTTTTTATTCAGTACCGTTCAGGCACAAAATAAGCAGGAGCAAAAACTGGACGCTTCAACCCGCGTACTGCAGGAATTTGGCAAAATGCGCGAAAGTATCCCGAAGCAATTGCTGCAAAAAACGGAAGGTATCATCATTATTCCCGGTTTAATCAATGCCGGATTTGTGATTGGCGGCAAACGCGGAAAAGGCATCGCGATGGTTAAAAACGAGAACGGGACCTGGAGCAACCCGGTTTTTTTGACCATGACCGGCGGCAGTCTGGGTTTTCAGGCAGGCATCCAATCGGTTGACCTGGTGTTGGTTTTTCTCAACAAAACTTCTTTGCTGGAAATTGGCAAAAGCAGTTTTACGTTGGGCGGAGATATTTCTGTAGCTGCTGGTCCGGTTGGCCGTACATCTTCTGCCGGAACAGATTCCAAGCTGGAATCCGAAGTTTATTCGTATTCCCGCAGTAAAGGCTTGTTTGCAGGTATCAGTTTAAGCGGTTCTTCGCTGGATATTGACCAGTCGGCAAATAATACTTTTTATGGCGATGAAGATGATGCCAACGAGATATTCTCCAACAAAAAACCTTCCACAGCTTCTGAAGTTAAAACTTTAAAACAGACGCTGAATAATTTGTACCGAAAATAATATCGGGTATACAATCCAATTTTATACCGATAAAAACAGCATCACCATGAACGAAACAACCGGCGAAAACCAACATGAAACCAGTGCCAAAAGCGAGTTTGACATCAATACCATTTTGATCAGGGAAATGGGCATCAACAGTGCCAAAGTAGAAATGATTTTTAGGATGCAGGTAGAAATCCTGGCACTTCTGCAAGATAAAAACACAGAAGAGGTTTTAGGTGAAAAAAACGAACGCGTAAAAGAACTTGCTTTGGAATTTTATATCGCCAACAGCCGGAAAATGTAAATTTTGTTTGTAAGTTGCTTTCTACAATTATTGGAACCTTATTATTTAGTTTGAAAATATGGACATACAAGCCGAAAAATTAGAACTTTTGCAAACCATTATTAGCACTAATGATATTAGTTTGATTTTAGATGTAAAAGCATTTTTGTTTGCCCGGAAAAACGATTGGTTTGAAGGTTTAAACACAGAGCAACAAAACGATATTCTGGAAGGAATAGCGCAGGCAGATCGAAATCAAACAGTTCCTCATGCAGAAGTTGTAAAACTATTTGGAAAATGGGGTTTGAAATAGTCTGGACTAAAAAAGCAATTCAAACTTTTGAAAAACGCATTTTATATTTACAAGAACATTGGACAGATAGAGAAATATTAAATTTTACTGCTGCTGTAAACCAGTATCTATTTGCATTAAAAACTCAGCCTTTAATGTTTCAGGAAATTTCAATGCAAAAGCAAAAAAGGATTGGCGTAATTATCAAACAGGTCTCTTTAATATATAGGGTCAATAATCAAACTCAAATAATTCAACTAATCGCTTTTATTGACAATAGGCAAAATCCAAAATTGTCAAAATTTTATTAAATTATGGCGTTTCGTCTTTCAAATCCGCAAGCGCATAAGCCTGTTTAATAATAGCGGCTTGATTACTAACTACAAACATTTTCAGCGGTACGCATTGGATATTTTTGGCAGCATTTGTTTTACGGATAATCCTGTTATGGTCTTTTAGCATCTGCAGCAAATAAGCATGATCCAGCGATGCTGTTTTTATCACCTTTAAATCAGTAAAGTTTTTTTCTGCTTTTGGCGATAATGCAAATGGCAATGTGATGTTGTATTCTGCTGCTATATCGTTCAAGTGCTTGCCCATTTCTGCATAAAGCACTGCGTTTTGTTTTGCCAGTTCCTTTACTTTTTGGGTTGAAGCTTTGCCGTATAGCCAAACTTGCAGCGTTAACCTGACTGGTGCAAAATATAGAAAGATCATTTACCAAACGAGTATCTGCCGTATCAAGTTTTTGTTTTGAGGGCAATGTAGCAGCAGTAGTATTTTGATGATTATTGGTGCAGGAGAAACCAACCAGCATCGATACAAAAAACAGGCAGTAAAAACAGTATCTCATCTTAAATTTTAGGCTGGTTTAAAAGTTGATGAACCGGTCTATCTGTTCAGCGGTAAATTTGATGGTGTCTGCTTCTGTTAAATTTCCACCCGAATCTATTTCTTTTCTAATAAAAGGAATATGCAATTTCAGCGAAAAAACGTGCATGTTCAGGTAATTGCAAACGCCGGTAAAGTGATCTACGCCGCGGATATTGCCATATTTTCCGGAAGAAATCCCAACCAAGGCCGCTTTTTTATCATAAAAACTTTCCGGAAAATCACAGGCATCTATAAAAACTTTTAAAGCACCCGGAAAACTTCCGTTATACTCCGGGATGATAAAAATAAACTTATCAGAAATATCAATTTGTTGTTGGATTGGCTTAAAACCTTCGCTTCTTTTTCCGTATAAATCTGTGTTTAATAAATTGCCGGGCAGGTTTTCCAATGCTAAAACTACTGTTTCCACATCTTTTTCAAACAGTTTTTTTTGATAATAGCGTGCTAATCTGAGCGTGCTGCTGCCAGCCCTGTTGGTGCCGGCAATAATGGTAAGCATAATAGGTTAGTTAAAAATGATCGGATAAAAGAAGTAATTTGCAGAAAAGAAAAAAAATTTTGCAAATTATCCAGCGTCAGAATCATCCGAAACATCTTGCGGCGCATAAGTTTTCACTTCGCCGGTATTGAGTTTTACTTCAATCTGATCATCTTTTTTCTCCTGGCTTTTGTGCACCACGCCTTCACCATCTTTCGTAATCACTCTTTCGCCAGCTTCATAAACTCCGTTTGTCATAATCTATCGATTTAAATTTTCACAAGCTTAACATTATTTACCAGAATTTGATTGCATCTTATCAGCTTAAAATTTTACCTGCGAAGATAATTTCATCAAAAAAAGCGTTATAACTTTGCAAAGTAACCTGGCTGCAAAAACATATTATCTATATCATGTATTTTGTGGATATTGTGATGAACATGTGGAAATCTGGTTGGATGCTAATTGTAAAAATGTAGGTATCTTGCACCTTCAAAAAAGTAAAAAAACACCTGTAAAAATAGTATCAGAAATTAGGACAATGCTTCTTTTATGGCATAAAAATTTGCTTTCAACTAATATATTGAGGATTAATAATGAGTAAAATAATCGCGTTGGCTAACCAGAAAGGCGGAGTGGGCAAAACCACTTCTTCCATCAATCTGGCAGCAAGTTTAGCGGTGTTAGAATATAAAACCCTGCTGGTTGATGCAGATCCGCAGGCAAACGCAACATCGGGGATCGGGTTTGATCCGAGAACGATTAAAAACAGCATTTACGAGTGCATCATCAACCATGTGGAACCGGCCGATGCCATCCAGAAAACGGAAACGCCAAACCTGGATTTGTTGCCGGCACACATTGATCTGGTTGGGGCGGAGATTGAGATGATCAACCTGACCAACCGCGAATACAAGATGAAAGCCGTGCTGGAAAAAATCAAAAACCAGTACGATTTTATCATCGTGGATTGTTCGCCTTCGCTTGGGCTGATTACCATAAATGCGCTTACAGCTGCTGATTCGGTGATCATTCCCGTTCAGTGCGAGTATTTTGCTTTGGAAGGTTTGGGAAAACTGCTCAATACCATCAAAATTGTACAAAACCGCCTGAACCCGGAACTGGATATTGAAGGTATTTTGCTGACGATGTACGACGTGCGGCTGCGGCTGTCCAACCAGGTTGTGGAAGAGGTGCGCACACATTTTGAAAACCTGGTTTTTAATACGATTATACAGCGGAATACGCGTTTGAGCGAGGCACCAAGCTTTGGCATGTCCGTAATTATGCACGATGCTACCTGCAAAGGCGCGATCAACTATTTGAACCTGGCACGCGAAATTTTGCGAAATAATGGCATGGTAAAAGACGAAGACAATCAAGCAAAATTAAGCATAAAATAGATGAGCGGCGATAAAAGAAATGCTTTGGGCAGAGGTTTGGGTGCTTTGTTAAATGATTCTGTTCATGTGAATGCGGTTTCTGCAAAAAAAAACCAGCCTGCAACAGATCAGCAGGAAACAGCAGAATTAAAGTCGGTGAATGCGGTAAAGATCAGTGAGATTGAAGTAAACCCTTTCCAGCCGCGGACTGAATTTGATGAGCAGGCTTTGCAGGAACTGGCCGATTCTATTTCTACACAAGGTTTGATCCAGCCGGTTACGGTAAGAAAAACCAGTACAAACAGCTACCAGTTAATTTCCGGCGAGCGGCGTTTGCGTGCTTCTAAACTGGCGGGTTTAACGGAAATCCCGGCTTATGTGCGTACGGCCAACGATCAGCAGATGCTGGAAATGGCTTTGATCGAAAACATCCAGCGGGAAAACCTGAACGCGATTGAAATGGCACTGAGTTTTCAGCGGATGATCGACGAATGCAATTTGAAGCAGGAAGAACTGGGTGACCGCGTGAGCAAAAACCGATCTACCGTAACCAATTATCTGCGTTTGCTGAAACTGCCGCCGGTGGTGCAATCTTCTATCCGCGATGGCGAAATTACGATGGGTCATGCCCGCGCTTTGATTGCGGTGGAAGATGCGGCAAAGTTGTTATACATCCATCACCAGATTATTGAAAAAGGTTTATCGGTACGGAAAGTGGAAGATATGGTGCGCGAACTGCAAAAAACACCTGCTAAAAACAGTACGGCAAAAACTGCCAGCCCTTCTTTTCAAATGCAAAAAATTCAAACCGATCTGACATCAAAATTTAATGCGCCGGTGAAACTTAAAGTTGGCCAAAATGGTAAAGGCAGCATCGAAATCCCATTTTTATCAGAAGATGATTTGGGTCGGATCCTGGAAATGCTCGACTGGTAATATGCGCAGCTCGGCTATACTTCTTTTACTGCTGTTTTTTGGTGTTGCTTCCGTTTCGGCACAAAAAAAACCATATAACAAACACCGGGACACGATCAATACAAGAGGCGATACGACTTCTGTTTTGGTTCCTTTCAAACCAAAATCCGAGCAGCCCAAAGAAAAAGTTTATCATCCCGATAGCACGCATAGTCCGCACAAAGCAGTATTAAAATCTTTAATAGTACCCGGATTAGGGCAAATTTATAATAAGCAATATTGGAAATTGCCAATTGTTTACGGTGGTTTTGCTCTTTTAGGATATTCTTATTACGTGGCGCAAACCAATTATAAAACATTTTTACACATTGCACAACTGCAAACTGTAGGTAATTATAATGCAATTGATGATGCCCATGATGTTTACAGACACAAAGATGAAACTGTAATCGTTTTCAAAGATTTCTACCACCGCAACCGGGATTTGACTATTATCGGTACAGTTGCTTTCTGGGGAATCCAGGCGGTTGATGCTTACATTGCAGCCAAGTTTCAGCATTCATATACGATGGATAATGACTTGGGTTTTAAAGTTTCACCAACTTTGATCAATCCGCCAACGTTTGCTTATGGTGGATTTACACCAGGATTAAAAGTTACTTTTAGGATGAAATGAGGAAGATGTCAGCTTTTAGTAATCAGCTATCAGTTTTTACAAATCGTTTAAGAGCCTGTTTAAATTTATTCAAGAAAAAATGTCGATGCTTCTTTTACCCTATAAAAATTGGTGTTTGCATTAATTTAAACAAACCAAAAACCAAATACTTATCATTTTTTAGGTGATAAAAGAAGCATAGAAAGTAGATTGGCTAAATTTTAAACAGGCTCTAAGAAATATCATAAAATTTAGAAAAGTGCCTGACAGCCAACAGATCAACATGAAAATAGCTTTACTCGGATACGGAAAAATGGGCAAGATGATCGAGCAGATCGCTTTGGAACGCAAACATGAAATTGTGTTGAAAATCGATCACGAAAACCTGCACGACCTCAGCATAGAGAATTTAAAACAAGCGGATGTAGCAATTGAATTTAGTACGCCGAACACGGTTTTGGATAATATTAAGCTTTGTTTTGATGCCGGGATTCCGGTGGTGGTTGGTGCAACTGGCTGGTATAATCTTTTGCAAAGTGTTAAAAATGATTGCATTACACAAAATGCAGCACTCATTTACGCTTCCAACTTTAGTGTCGGCGTAAATATTTTTTTTCATATCAACAAAATGCTGGCTAAGGTGATGAACCGTTTTCCGGATTATGAAGTTCAGGTAGAAGAAATCCATCACACCCAAAAACTGGATGCGCCAAGCGGAACCGCGATTACTATTGCGGAAGGGATCATCGAAAATATACCGGTAAAAGAAGCATGGGTCAATGTGGTTTCGGGTCAGGTTGATGATGATTTTCCAGCCGTAATAACCCCAAACCAATTGCTGATTGAATCACACCGGATTGAAAATGTTCCGGGTACGCATACTGTTATTTATGATTCGGAAGTTGATAGCATCGAATTTAAACACACGGCCCACAACCGTTCGGGCTTTGCTTTGGGTGCTGTGCTTGCTGCGGAGTGGATTAAAGATCGTAAAGGATTCTTTACAGCAGCAGATCTGTTTAATTTTAACGCTTAAAAACACTACTTTCACGCCTCAAAATCAAATCAATGAGTTGGAAATTCTGGAATAAATCTACTGTTACACCTAAGAAAAAGAAAAGTGCCACACGTGAATGGTTTGATGCCATCATATTCGCTGTTATTGCCGCAACGCTAATCCGTGGTTTATTTATCGAAGCATTCACCATTCCAACGCCTTCTATGGAACGCTCGCTTTTGGTTGGCGATTTTTTGTTTGTGAGCAAAGTCAACTACGGTGCACGCATACCGATGACGCCGGTTTCTTTTCCGTTTGCACATCATACCATGCCTATTTTTGATGTGAAATCTTACTGGGACGGCATCAAATTGCCTTATTACCGTTTGCCGGGCTTTAGTCATGTTAAAAAAGGCGACGTCGTGGTTTTTAATTACCCGATGGATGCCGATTCGCCTTTGTACCGGCCGGTTGATAAGCGCGAAAACTACATTAAGCGTTGCCAGGGAACGCCGGGGGATACTTTAAAGTTGATTAATACGCAGGTTTACATCAATAACAAAGTTGAGGTAACGCCGCCGGAAAGTCAGACTTCTTATTTAGTCCGTACAAACGGACAGGAACTGAACCCGCAGGTTTTGTATGATTTACACATTGACCCTTCGCATGGTCAAGTAAACGCGACGGATTTAGAATGGATTATGCCGCGTGCAAGTGTTCCGATTTTAAAAAGCTATTCCAATATCACTTATATTGCACCTTATATTCAACCGGCGGGACAAGCGGATTTACAGGTTTTTCCGCATGATACAAAACTGAAATGGAATGTGGATAATTACGGTCCGATCATCATCCCCAAAAAAGGCTGGACGGTTAAGTTGGATTCTACCAATTACCTGATCTACGAACGCGCCATTAGATTGTACGAAAACAACAAGCTTGAAAAACGAGGCAACGATATTTACATCAACGGCACCAAAACCAACCAATACACCTTTAAAATGGATTATTACTGGATGATGGGCGATAACCGCCACAACTCGTTAGACAGCCGTTTCTGGGGTTTCGTGCCCGAAGATCACATTGTAGGTAAAGCTTTATTTGTGTGGATGAGTTGGGACGAGCAAGCTTCTTTTCTGCATAAGATTCGGTGGAGTCGGTTGTTTATGGGGATAAAGTAAATGCTTCTTTTATCGGTATAAAGTATAGAAGGTGTGATTGAGTGTGTTATACCTTTTGTATTTTATGCCTATACCTCGTTTATAATATTTTTAACCATGTTTACGAATAGAGTCGATTATGTCTTTAATTGCTTTAAACGATTCATCTCCTTTGTCCAACCATGAAGTAAGAAAAATTTTGTGAGTATATTCTATGTCTGTACTTAAATTTGTGCCATAGAGTTTTTCTGAAACCTTTGCGAATTTTTCTTTAATTGAAACTGTTTCCTCAAAGTCTAATCCTGTTAGTTGTTTAGCTTTTTTTGTATCCCATATTATATCCTCAGGTATACTACCAGGTAGATACCAAACATTAGTTGTAAAGTAATCTAAATACTTTTTTTGAAGTTCTAATAGTTGGTCATGCTTTGTTTCAGCATTTCCACTATCAGTTGAAAATGTGATGTCTATTCCTGTTTGTTCTTTTATCTTTTCTTTTAGAAAATCAACAGTTAAATCTGAAGTCGAAAAGGTTTGCCAGTCATAATGGTTATCTGACTTTTTTTGATCTCCATCAAAGATTAAATATTCTTTAGAGTTTGGCTCTCTACAATACACGGTAGCAAATTCATTTTTTATTACTGATTCTCCTCCGGGAAAAAATTTAACATTAAATAAGCTTTCAGTTTCAGAGCCTAATTTTTTTAAAACAGCTTTTATTATTTCTACTGCAAGTTTGTCTTCAACTATTATACTTTTTCTATTATCTAATGGAAATTCGATGTGGTAAAATGCTTCTTCCGGAAGCATATCTTCTTTAATTAAAAATCGACCATTACCAGGGTTTTGGTAAAAGACTTTAATAGCTTCAGATGGCAAATCTTTTATTATTGAAGGGGAATGACTTGTTAAAACTACTTGATGTTTCTTTTTCTTGATCTGTTCAAGTAAGAAAATTTTCAACCTTTGCTGCGCACCTGGATGAAGTGAAACTTCTGGCTCATCTAATAAAATTAATGAACTTTCTACTGCATTTAATACTTCTGTTACTAATCTTACTACTGCCATTTCACCGCTACCAGCAAATGCCTCTGAATATGAAGCAAATTTTGTTTCAAATAGAACTGAATAACCTTCGTTTCTAAACAGTGAATGTTTTATTGACTTTCCGGAAGTATAATCTCGGCCTAAAATAAATGATATGTTTTTTAAAGCTTCTGAATCTAAATTTTCTAATGCTTCGTTTAAATTACGTTTACTAGATTTAATAAAACTTTCCTTGCCAGTAAATAGCTTTTTGAGGGATCTGGATTTGGTACGTATAAACTCTTGTTTATTTTTTGCTTTACTATTCTTTAGATTTCCAAAGTAAAAGAACTTGTCAAAAGCACTTAATTCTCCACGAAAATCCAAGTATAAAACATCTTTTACTATAGGAGCATTTCTGGTTTTATTACCTCTTTTCATACCAGCCCAAATTAAAGGTCGGCTTGTTTCCCAATAATTTGGATCATCCTTTCTTTTAATTCTAGCCTTTACAACCTCTTTGTCTATTTTTCCATCCTTGTAACTATACCAAAAAGAATGTCTTCTTTTTGCATCGTCATAATATTCTACAGGGTCAACTTTTGTATCAAACCAAAATTCAGAAGGAGTTTTATTATATACAGCTCCATATAAAGCATGTAAAGCAGAGCTTTTACCACATCCGTTTTGCCCGATAAAAACAGTTAATGGATAGTTAAATGTTATTTTTGTATTTGCTTCCAAATTTCTATAATATGGAAATTGAATGAAATCGATATATTTCTTAAATTGGTTTGCTACTTTAATTTTATCAATTTCATCAATGAGGTTTTTTACTTCCATGGAAATTTTAACAGAAATAATTAAGCTCTAATTGATAATGCAATTCTTCTGGCTAATTCCGGTGGAACAGCATTACCAATCATCCTTGCAATATCTGCCTGGCTGGCCATATGAAAATTATATGTTATTGGAAAGGATTGTAACGTCGCCCCTTCTCTTAAAGATATTGCCCTGTCCTGTTCCGGGTGGCCGTAACGACCATTAGATAGACTATTAAACCGGGTTGTAATAGTAGGTGCAACACCATTCCATGACATTCTACCATAAACATCTGTATGGCCGGAATGATGTTTATGGCAATTTAAATGAAGTTTTTCATTCCAATCTTTTCTTGATCCTCCGTCTTGATTAGTGCTTTTTATTCTTTCAAGATTAATTTCTGTTAATCTCGCTGAGGTATGAATAAATGAAGTATGATCTTTATGACCAGCAGTTATTTCATTAAAAACAGTATAATCACCAATTGCATCTTTTACAGTTTTATCAATGATCTTATTTTCCTTCGGAAAACTTATTTTTTTATTTACCCTGCTTGCAATCATTACATACCTTCTTCTGTTTTGTGGAACTCCAAAGTATTTAGCATTAACTACTTTATCCTGAATTGCATAATCATTATCATTTAAAAAAGCTTTAAAATTGCTTAAAGGACTTCCTTGTTTTGTTTCTAAACCCGGCACATTCTCAATCATAATATAACCGGGTTTATAATAGTCAACAAAAAGTTGAAAGTCTTCTAATAAAAGTCGAGTAGTTTTAGACTTAGTTTTGTCTGTGTTAATATTGCTATAATACTGACACGGACTACATCCTACAAAGATTAGATTATCATCGTTAATAGTAATATTCAATTTATCTTTAAGATATTCTAAAGGGAGGTTTGAAACGTCAGCACATAAAAATCGAGAACCTGGATTATTTTCTTCATAAGTTTTTTTACATGTTGAATCAATATCAACTCCTGCTAAAACACTAATTCCTGCCTGCCTAAAACCACAGGTTACTCCTCCCGCACCGCAGAAAAAATCTACTGCCTTTAATGATTCTTCAATATTTGATTGGTTTTCAAGCACGTTTTTAGGTTTATTTAACGGTTTTTAGGAATTGTAAAAATATAAAAAGCATAATAGAATTACGGATATCAAGAAATAATGTTTATTAACAGTTTATCTAACGTTTGTTCAAGTATTTTACTTTTGAGTTCACATTCCCAAATTTTAATAACCCGCCATCCTAAATTTAAAAGCGCTGTTTCAGCGTTTTGGTCATTAGCAGCATTTTTATGAATTTTATCAGTCCACCATTCTGTCCTCGTTTTAGGTAAAGATGCTTTTTTACATCCATCATGACCATGCCAAAAACAGCCGTGAATAAAAATAATAGTTTTGTATTTTGGTAATACAATATCTGGTTTGCCGGAAAGATTTTTTACATGTAAACGGTAACGAAACCCGTTTTTATGAAGAAACTTACGAACCAGAATTTCAGGTTTGGTATCCTTACTTCTGATACGCGACATATTGTAACTACGTGTTTCTTTAGAATGTATATCAGCCATTCATTCCATTACAAAAATATACTTATACTGTTTTTACACAGATAAAAACAGTATCAGCTCAAACCTGAAACGGCCAACTTCTCCGCCAGTTCATTCAAATCCTGTACCACCGCATCCACCAAAGAAATACCATTTACTTTACGATGTAATTTCTGCTTTCAATTCAGGTTCGCCGGGAATAATTACTTTTTGATCGTTTAGCTTGGAATCTGCGATCTCGTATGACAAGGAAAAAAGCTTCTTTTATCAATTAAATTTAACCAATGAATGCTAAAGATAAAAAATAAAAAGTACTAAAAGTTGGCTTTAAGAATATTGAAATCCTTAGTTTAGAGTAATACTATTTCAACAATAAAAAATTCTTCATGAGCACAATAGAAATTATTAAAGAAATACAAACCTTACCTATTGAAAGCAGGTGGACGATTATTGAACAAACCCTACGTTCGATTAAAGAAGCAGGAAACCAAAACCTGTTGCAGGAAGCCGCAGAAATTCTTTATCAAGATTATCGCAACGATAAAGAATTAACGGCTTTTACCGATTTAGACTTGGAAGGATTTTATGAAGCAAGGTGAAATCTGGTTAATAAGTCTTGATCCAACTATTGGTTCTGAGATCAGGAAAACACGCCCGGCTATAATTGTAAATGATAACCATTTGGGCAAACTTCCTTTAAAAATTATTGTGCCTTTAACGGATTGGAAAGACCGTTATACTATTGCTCCCTGGATGGTAAAAATTGATCCTGATACAATCAGCAATTTGTCTAAAACTTCTGCTGCTGATTGTTTTCAGGTAAGATGTGTAACACAAGAACGTTTTATCAGAAGCATAGGAAACGTTACTCACAAGCAATTGGCTGAAATTCAATTAGCTTTTACAAAAGTTTTTTCTATCAAAATTTAGCCTGTTACAAACATGATAGTTTTACTGTTTCAAAATTTTATTCCTTTGAACGTTGGATTTCTAATCCAATAATAGCAGTTATATTTTAAATCCTACCTAACCCTTCCACGCCCAACTTCGCCGCCAACTCATTCAAATCCTTCACAACAGCATCAACCAAAGGAATCCCATTCACTTTACGATCCAATTCAGCTTCCAGTTCTGGCTCGCCTGGAATAATAACTTTTTGATCGGGTGATACTGTTTTTGCCGACTTAAATCGTTCAATCCAGTTATCTAAATGATGTTTAAATTCGTCAACCGGCCGGAAACCATCAACACGCATCGCGCCTAAAAAATGTCCAATTCCAGTCCCAACAGGATTTGGTGCCGGATCTAAATAAGCCACAAACGGCGGAACCCAAGGCCCGTAATTGGCACCGGAAAGTACGGCGGAAAGTATGTCAACCGTGGCGCTCAAACCAAAACCTTTATGGCTGCCATGTTCGCGGTCGCTGCCCAGCGGCAACAAAGAACCACCGGATTTTAAAGCATGCGGATCGGTCGTGAATTCACCGTTTTCATTCTGGATCCAACCTTCCGGTACAGGTTTTCCGGCACGTTGTGCAATTTCTAATTTGCCATTTGCAGCAGCTGATGTTGCCATATCCACAATCAGCGGTGGATATTTTCCTGCCGGGAAAGCATAGCACATTGGGTTAGTGCCGAGCATGCGTTCATTAGAAAAAGTAGGCGCAACCAAGGGACTGGCATTCGTCATGGCAAAACCAATCATGTCTTTTTCAACCGCCATCAAAGCGTGGTAACCGGCAATACCAAAATGGTTGGAATTACGTACCGAAACCCAACCGGAACCATATTTTTCTGCCTTTGCTATCGCAACTTGCATGGCAAAAGGAGCTACGACCAAACCTAATCCGGCATCGCCATCAACAGTTGCGGTAGTTGGTGTTTCATGAACAACCTGAATATTTGGAGTAGTATTGATGCGCTTTTTCTCCCACAAACGCACATAACCGCTCAAACGGGCAACGCCGTGTGAATCTATGCCACGCAGATCAGATTTTAATAAAACATCGGCCGCCAATTCTGCATGTTGCTGGCTGCAACCTATTTTCAGGAAAATGTTTTGGGTGAAGGTTCGGAGGGATGCTTCTTTTATCAGCATAAAATTGGTATTGTGTGATGCACTTTGTTGATCTGCGCTTTGTTATCCTGACAATAGGAGGGATCTTCTTTGAAGCGTCTAAGTAAAGTTTGATGAAGATTTCTCCCTGCGGTCGAAATGACAAAACGTAGTAAAATGACAAAAAATTATTCTGTTAAAATTGTAAACTTAAAATCCAAAGGTTTAAAGTTTGCAATGAGTTCATCTATCAACTTAGATCCAAGTTTCACATAAAACAAACCGAAATTTTCGTTGCGTTCCTGCAAAATCCCGCCGGGAAAAAGTTCAGCTTTTATCTGATCGATCTGGTTTAACCGCGTTTCATAATTGCGTTTCTCGGCTTTGACCAACTTTTTTTCGAGGTTAAAAACAGCATGTTCCAATCGTTTTTTGATGGCTTCTGTTGATGGGCCTAAAGTTGGATCGATCTTGCTGTTTTGCAAATTCATCCGTTCAAAAACCTGGCTCAGTTCCTGCCATTCCTGTTTTAATTGTAACTGGTTTTGACTGTTTACTTTGATCCAATTTGTTTTTAAAGCAGTTGTATCTTGGAAGAAATCAGTCAAAACCAAACCCATTTTTTCAATTTTTTCTACCGCTCTTTTAGATACAATCAAACCCGAATTCCGCAAGATTAAAATTGGAAAATCAACCTGATAAAAATCAAAATTAGCCTTCAGTTCCAGCCAGTAAACCACTTCTGCGCCGCCTCCGATGTAAGCCAAATTTGGCAAAATTACTTCCTGATAAAGCGGCCGCATTACTACATTCGGACTAAATCTTTCCGGATGATTTGCAATTTCTGTTTTCAATTCTGCTTCCGAAAAAGCAATTGCTGTATTTAAAACTTTGTATTGGTTATCTTCAAAAACGATGCGTTCGCGTACTTCTTTTAGCAGGTAAAAAAAGTTGATCTCTCTTGGGTTGACTTGGATATGAACGCCCAATTTTTGCAGATCTTCGTTCGTGGCAGAAATGTTTTTAAAGCTGTTTTGATTGATAATATCTTGCTCAATAATCGGCGCAAATTCCTGTTTCAAACGTGCATCATCTGCATCAATAATCACCAAACCGTGATCTTTAAATAAACTGTTAACTAAAATTCGGGTTGCATCCGCTAAATTATTCTCTTTAGAATAAGCATTTTCAACCAATTTAACCAACTCTTCTGCGTTTTCGCTAATGCCTAAAATGCCTTTAAATTCCACTAAAGCCTGCCGGATTCCTTCTACAGAAAGTCTGCCAGTTGCGCCAGAAACTTCCTGGTTCCATTGTATTTTTTTACCGTTGATGTACGTATGGTTGATCTCCGCAAAATCGTGATCTTCGGAAGCCATCCAATAAACGGGAACAAAGTTTTTATCGGGAAATTCAGTTTTTAAATCCTGAGACAGCTTAATTGCCGTTACAATCTTGAAAATAAAGTAAAGCGGACCTGTAAATATATTAAGCTGATGACCAGTCGTAATTGTGAATGTGTTTTCCTGTTGAAGTAAATCGAGGTTGATTTTAGTCTGTGCTGATACTTCTTTTACCGATAGTTTTTCATATTGTGTATTTAAAACTTCTGCAAGAATGCTTCTTTTACAAGTGTTTTTTTTGTGTTGAAGTAGTTCGCGGAAACCATCAAAATCAGGTCGGAAACTGTAAAAAGGTTTTAATGAAACATCATTTTCAAGATAACGAATGACCGTGGGCGAAAAACTTCCGGTGGAAGAATAATCGATATAAGTTGCGTCCATTTTTTAAAGATAACCCGCTTCGGCAAGTTGAGAAGCGTTTTCATGCTGGACGATTTTTCCATACAAGTCAAAATCCTCCGCCGAATCAATTTTCACTTCAACAAAACTTCCCGGAGTTGCATATTGTTCGCGCGCATCAATCAAAACCTCATTATCTACTTCCGGCGAATCAAATTCTGTTCTTCCAACTAAATATTCACCTTCAGTCTTATCAATTAAAACTTTATAAGTTTTTCCGATTTTCTGATGGTTTTTTTCGTGGGAAATCAACTGCTGTACTTCCATAATTGCTTCAGATCGTTCCTGTTTTACTTCCTCCGGAACATCATCAACCAAAAGATGCGCGTGTGTTTTTTCTTCGTGCGAATAAGTGAAGCAGCCTAAACGATCAAATTTGGTATCGATCACCCATTGTTGCATTTCCTCAAAATCCTGCTGGGTTTCGCCCGGATAACCTGTAATTAAAGTGGTTCGCAAAGCAATTCCCGGAACTTTATCCCGAATCTGATTTACCACATCAATCGTTTTTTGCTTGGTGATGCCGCGTCGCATAGATTTTAACATATTATCCGTAATATGCTGCAACGGCATATCCAAATATTTACAAATATTGCTGCGTTCGTTCATTACATCCAGAATTTCCATCGGGAAACCCGAAGGATAAGCGTATTGTAATCTAATCCATTCGATGCCTTCTACATCAGAAATACGGCGCAATAACTCATCCAAATTACGTTTTCCGTAGATGTCCAAACCGTAATAAGTCAAATCTTGTGCAATCATGATCAGCTCTTTCGTTCCGTTTGCAGCCAGTTTTTTTGCCTGTAAAACAAGCTCGTCCATCGGGGTAGAAACGTGTTTGCCGCGCATCAACGGAATGGCACAAAAGGAGCAGGGACGGTTGCAACCTTCAGCAATTTTAAAATAAGCAAAGTGCGAAGGCGTGGTAAGCAAACGTTCGCCCAGCAATTCATATTTGTAATCGGCACCGATGTTTTGTAAGATCTCCTGCAAATTATTAGTGCCAAAAAAAGCATCTACATTTGGTATTTCAGCTTCCAGTTCAGGTTTATAACGTTCTGATAAGCAACCCGTAACAATTACTTTTCCCACTTTTCCCTGTGCTTTCAGGTCGCTATATTGCAAAATTGTATCGATCGATTCCTGCTTGGCGTTATCAATAAAACCGCAAGTATTAATGACGATAATATCATTGCGGCCAACTTTTTCGCTCTCATGCACCACATCAAAATAGTTGCCTTTAAGCTGGCCCATTAATATTTCTGAATCGTATATATTTTTAGAACAACCTAAAGTAACAACGTTTACACGCGGTTTAATTGATTTTATTTGTTTGGATTTCACTGATTTTTATTTGATTTCACCGATCCTTCGTGATTCTACAAGTTTTAAAATAATTTTACAGATTGAAAAAGAGTTTAATAATTAAATTTCAATTTCTTTACACACAAAATCTTTTTACTTCACAACTTGAATTTCCAAAGTTAATTAACAAGCCAGTTTTAATTTTACTTGCTTTTAAATATGACAATAATTGAGTATGAAAGATTTTTGGCAGGTAACCTGTTACTGATTTAAGCTCTACAATGACTTGATCTTGAATCAATAAATCACCTCTGAATTTTCCAACAAATTGCTGCTGAAAATAAACGCTAAATTCTTTCTCTGCTTCAATATTTAAACCTTCACGCTTTAGTTGAATTCGTAATGTTTTCGCGTAAATCTTTTCGATAAATCCTGGCCCTAACTCACGATGTACTTCAAAACAGCAACCAATTATTTTTCCTATCAATGCATCTTCTTCCATATTGTTTGAGCAGGCAAAATAAGTGCAATCCTCTAAAAAATCAGTGTAATCAATTATTCTTAAATAAACTATCTACAAACGCTTTCCGGTCAAACAACTGCAACTGATCTTTTTCTTCACCTACACCAATGTATTTTACAGGAATTTTAAACTGATCTGAAATCCCGATGACAACGCCGCCTTTTGCCGTACCATCTAATTTTGTTAATGCCAAAGCATTTACATCTGTTGCCTGCATAAACTGTTTACATTGTTCAATCGCATTTTGTCCGGTAGAAGCATCCAGCACTAATAATATTTCATGCGGGGCATTTGGGATAACCTTTTGCATCACGTTTTTGATCTTGGTCAGCTCGTTCATCAAACCAACTTTGTTATGCAAACGGCCTGCAGTATCAATAATCACGACATCATCACCATTGGAAACAGCAGATTTTACGGTATCATAAGCCACAGAAGCCGGATCAGAACCCATTGCCTGTGCAACCACGCGAACATCAACGCGCTCTCCCCAAAGCTGGATTTGAGAAACTGCAGCAGCTCGAAAAGTATCCGCAGCACCAATAACTACCTGACTGCCAGCTTGTTTTAATTTATGCGCCAGCTTGCCAATGGTTGTCGTTTTGCCTACGCCATTTACACCAACTACCATAATTACATAAGGTTTATGGTTGCCGTATTCAAAATTCTGAAAGTCGTTGCTATTATTTTCTGCTAATAATTCCTGGATTTCTTCTTTCAAAATTCCATTCAGTTCAGCTGTACCCAAGTATTTATCGCGCGCCACACGCTCTTCAATTCTTTTGATGATTTTTAGGGTAGTGGTTACGCCCACATCCGAAGTAACCAGGATTTCTTCCAAATCATCCAGCACTTCTTCATCGACCGTAGATTTTCCGGCAACAGCTTTGGTAATTTTAGATAAAAAACTGTCCTTCGTTTTCTCCAAACCTTTGTCCAGATCTTGCTGCTCTGAAACAGTGCTTTCTTTTTTCTTGAAAAAATCAAATAATCCCATAAGCTTAATTTGTAAAGGCCAATGCTTCTTTTACAGTATAAATTTAGGTGTTCATAACAAAAAAAGCCCTTCCAATAAAATCGGAACGGCTTTCTTATTTTTTAAAATAATTTTTACTGATTGTTAGCCTTGGCTACAGCAATTGCATCTTTAACATGATCGTTGTGTGCAATGATTTCTTTGAAAGAATAAGCACCGGTTTTAGGAGATTTTACCATTGTGATTACTTTGGAATATTCTTTGCCTTTTCCGGTTTTCAGGGTTGCAACTACTTTTTTTGCCATTTTCTTTAAGTTGTAAGTTGTAAGTTGTAAGTTGTAAGTTGACCGCCAAAACAGGCAACTTACAACCTGCAACACACAACTAAATTATTTAATTTCTTTATGAACAGTTACTTTTCTCAAAACCGGGTTAAATTTCTTCAATTCCAGTCTTTCTGTTGTATTTCTTTTGTTCTTGGTGGTGATGTAACGAGACATGCCCGGCATTCCGCTGGTTTTATGCTCTGTACATTCTAAAATCACCTGAACCCTACTACCTTTTTTTGCCATTTTTTTTGAGTTGTGAGTTGTAGGTTTCCAGTTGTCAGTTCTACCTAAACAGGCAACCCAAAACAGGAAACGCGCAACTAATTAAATATATCCTTTTTTTACAAACTTATTGATACAAGCGGAAATACCGTTTTTATTAATGGTTCTGATAGCTGAAGTGGAAACTTTTAGCGTAATCCATTTATCTTCTTCCGGGACAAAAAACTTTTTCAGCTTCAGGTTTGGGTGGAACTTACGTTTGGTTTTAGCGTTCGAATTAGAAACGTTAAATCCATTCATAGAAGTTTTACCGGTTAAATCGCAAATTCTAGACATGATGAAATTTTTTGTTATTTCTTCTCTTTCAAAAAGAGTTTGCAAATATCAGCATTTCAAACAAAAAATCCAATAGTGATTTTAAATTTAGTTTTTGGCAATTTTTAGGTGATAAAAGAAGCATGTTGTCCTGTACAAAATTTATGATGCTTCTTTTATGCCTGTAAATTTTGTATTTGAATTTTATACCGATAAAAGAAGCATTGGGATTTCCTGTTTTTTTAGTTGATAAAAGAAGCATAGAAATAAACCGGACAAAATTTAAACAGGCTCTAAGAAGCTGTTTAAAGTTACATCAGGAAAAAAAACAATGCTTCTTTTATGCCCATAAATCTTGTTTTCATAATTTAAGCCGATAAAAGAAGCATGGAAATATTCTGTTTTTAGGTGATAAAAGAAGCATCGGAAATAACCCGGATAAAATTTAAACAGTTTCTAAGTTTTGTGTGCAAAATTACTAATTTGACCTGCTCAATCTCAAAATCAAATAACCAATTATCAACCTAAAATTATTGTAATGAAAGAAATTAATGAACTCGTTCTTCGGGATTCTTCTGCAAATCCCGGCCCGCTTGGCTTGTTCGGCTTCGGCATGACTACCGTTTTATTAAACCTGCACAATGCCGGTTTTTTTGAAATCAACTCCATGATCCTGGCTATGGGGATTTTTTATGGCGGAACAGCACAGGTAATCGCCGGAATCTTAGAATCAAAAAAGAACAATACCTTCGGGATGACGGCTTTTATTTCCTACGGATTTTTCTGGTTAACGCTTGTTGGCCTGATTGTAATGCCAAAATTAGGCTGGATTCCGGCAGCTTCAGAAACCGCAATGGCATCTTATCTGGTCATGTGGGGGATTTTTACCGGCTTGCTGTTTATCGGAACTTTGAGAATTAACCGCGCTTTGCAGTTTGTTTTTGCAACCTTAACTATCCTATTCTTTCTGCTTGCGGCCGGCGATGCAACCGGTAATAAATCTATCACGCATTTGGCCGGATATGAAGGGTTGATCTGCGGATTTTCTGCTATTTATGCCGGTGCTGCAACTTTGCTGAATGAAGTTTACGGCCGGAATTTCTGGCCTGTGGGCACCGTAACAAAATATTTATAGATTGAATTAGCTTACTCAAAAGTAGAATTTATAGTTTTACAGCGAGAAGGCACAATTAATCAACCATGAACCTGCAAATAAAATCTTTTAAAGAATATCAAAACGTTTATCAATATAGTGTAAATGAACCGGAAAAATTTTGGGCAGAAATTGCCGACAATTTTTTATGGCGAAAAAAATGGGATACTGTATTGGAATGGAACTTTAAAGAACCTAAGATCAAATGGTTCTCGGGAGCGAAACTGAATATCACAGAGAACTGCTTAGACCGGCATTTAGATACTTTGGGAGACCAGCCGGCGATTATCTGGGAACCAAACGATCCGGAAGAACATCATCGCACTTTATCATACAAACAGCTGCATCAAAAAGTGTGTCAGTTTGCGCACGTACTCCAAAATAATGGTGCTAAAAAAGGCGACCGGATTTGTATTTACATGCCAATGGTTCCTGAGCTGGCCATTGCCGTTTTGGCTTGCGCACGCATCGGTGCTATCCATTCGGTTGTTTTTGGTGGATTTTCGGCACAATCAATTGCAGACAGGATCAATGATGCTGAATGTTCGCTGGTTATCACTTCGGACGGTGGTTTCCGCGGAAACAAAGAAACGCCAATGAAATCTGTTATTGATGATGCACTGGTTCAATGCAAATCCATTAAAAAGGTGATTGTGTTGACCAGAAGCCGCACGCCGGTTTCGATGTTAAAAGGACGCGACGTTTGGTGGGAAGATGAAATTAGAAAAGTAGAAACCAGCGGACTATCTGATTTTCCGGCCGTAGAAATGGATGCGGAAGACATGCTTTTTATCTTGTACACGTCTGGCTCTACCGGCAAACCGAAAGGCGTGGTGCACACTTGCGGCGGCTACATGGTTTACACCGGTTATACTTTTGCCAACGTTTTTCAGTACCAAACCGGCGAAGTGCATTTCTGTACAGCTGATATTGGCTGGATCACCGGACACTCGTACATCGTTTATGGCCCGCTTTCTCAAGGTGCAACTGCGCTGATGTTTGAAGGCATCCCAACCTGGCCGGATGCAGGCCGCATGTGGGACATTGTAGATAAGTTTAAAGTAAACATTTTGTATACCGCGCCAACCGCAATCCGTTCGCTGATGAGTTATGGTGATGCGCCATTAGAAGGGAAAGATTTAAGTTCTTTAACCAAATTGGGTTCTGTGGGAGAGCCGATTAATGAAGAAGCCTGGCATTGGTTTGATGACAAGATCGGCCACAACAAATGCCCGATTGCAGATACCTGGTGGCAAACAGAAAATGGCGGATTGATGATTGCGCCAATTTGCAACGTTACGCCAACCAAGCCAGGTTATGCAACGTTGCCGCTTCCGGGCGTGCAGCCGGTTTTGGTAGATGAAAACGGAAAAGAAATTGAAGGCAACGGTGTCAGCGGAAATCTTTGTATCAAGTTCCCGTGGCCAGGCATGTTGCGTACTACTTACGGAGATCACGAGCGTTGCCGAACTACTTATTTCGCTACTTACCCAAATTTGTATTTTACCGGAGATGGCTGTTTGCGTGATGAAGACGGTTACTACAAAATCACCGGCCGGGTGGATGACGTGCTGAATGTTTCCGGCCACCGTATTGGTACTGCCGAAGTAGAAAATGCCATCAACATGCACTCCGATGTGGTTGAATCAGCTGTGGTGGGTTATCCGCATGATATCAAAGGACAAGGCGTTTACGCTTTTGTGGTTTGTCCGAATGTGCACGGCGATGAAAATCTCACCCGCAAAGATATTACCATGACCGTTTCGCGGATTATCGGCCCGATTGCCAAACCGGATAAAATTCAGTTTGTAACCGGTTTGCCAAAAACACGTTCCGGCAAAATTATGCGCCGGATTTTAAGGAAGATTGCAGAAGGAGATGTTTCAAATTTGGGCGATACTTCTACTTTGCTTGATCCTGCTGTTGTGGAAGAAATTAAGGAAGGAGCGCTTTAGCCAGTATTGTATTAATGCGGAGAAAAATATTAAATTTGTGATAAAGAGAAACACCTAAGGCAATGGCAACACTTACCATACATCCAAAAGACGAAGCACAGGAAAAAGCACTTAAAGCGATCTTTGAGGCTTTTAGTATAAATTACGAAAAGGAGCTTGACGAAACGGAGTATTTAATGTCAAGTAAAGCCAATCATGAAGCTTTGGATGAAAGCATTGCGCAATTAGAGGCAGGCAATGGAGTGAAAATATCCTTAGAGGATATATGGAAATAATATTTTCGCCCCTGGCAATTGAAGAATTGCAATATTGGAAGAAAAGCGGGAATAAAAATGTAATCGGGAAAATTGAGCACCTGCTCAAAGAAATTCAGCAAACGCCTTTTGAAGGGATTGGCAAACCAGAGGCACTAAAGCATAAGTGGTCAGGATATTGGTCAAGACGAATTACGAGTGAGCATCGTTTAGTTTATAAAATTGAAAACGACATTATTTTTATAGCCCAATTGCGTTATCATTATTGATCCTTAGATATTTTACTCAAACTTAAGCGATACCATCACTCTGATTGATACGGCTGTTTTGGAGGATATTAAATAAGGTGCTTTGTATATAAAGTCGATTGTTTACCAAAAGCTCCGCAGGTAATCCCGGAGCTTCTTCGTTCACTTATCTTAGCGATACACAAAATATAAAATATATAACAATGGTAGCAGAACTGCTGCAAAGCGTAAAGTATTTCTTGTGTATAGCTTGATTGAGCTTACCGATACGATGTTTAAATCAGACTTAAAGAAAAACTCAAAAAGTCTGTCATATTCACTTAAGATTAGAAAGAGCAATCCAAAACTTATCACTACCGATTGAGTTAAAGCCCCGCCGTTCATTTGGTAAAAGATATTTATTAATGCTATGTTAAGCATTAACGCAAAAAGAATTATCGACCCTAAAAGGCATGTTTTGCGAAATAATAAAAGTAAAGATCCAACAATTTGTATTACAGCTATAATGCAACCAAAAACATACGAATGGCCAAAATAGAACCAGGTTAATATTTCGCCGGTTTGCTGGTTCATGGGCTGATCGGAAACAACTTTTGGAACCACAAATTGTAAGTGGAAAAACTTTTTCCATCCAAAAATGGCAATATCCATCGCTATGAAAAACCGAATAATAGCATATAGCAACGCGTAGTAGTTATAATCAAGAACAGGATTCTTTTTTTGGCGATACTGCCATACAAAAAAAAATACTACTGCAAATAGTAAAGATAACCATACCAATAAGAATATGATCGCTTTAGGGAATAATGGGTTGGTTTGTCCACCGCCAATTAATAGCCACAATGCGGCCATCATACAACCTGCAACAATGCAGGTGATGAATTTATTTAATAATGATTTGTTTTTCATTGACGATCAGTTATTAATTCTTGTCCAAAGATCTGTACCCATAACCAACACCTGCATCACTTTCCCATTTTTATCCCGTTTGAACTTTACTGTCCATTCTTTGTCCTGCATGATAAAATTATTGGGAGATATTGGTTTTAGTAAATTGCTTTCTCCGTTCCACAAAGTAGTTGAATAAAGGTCGTCGCCATTTAAACTTACCTGGATAGCGCTTGTTTTTCCACGAACGGTCATTTGATACTTGCCTTGATATGTTGCTAAGGTTGCTGCCAATGGTTTATAGTTCGGCCCGCATGAGGCGATTGGGATAAGCAGGCACAGTAATAAAACTTGTTTCATTTTTTACTTGGTTTAATGGAAACAAAACAAGTGAATATGTAGATTACCATCTACTCAAATCAGGATATGAGTACTATTTTAATGAGAGTTGGGGAGGAAAATTGTGGTTTTGATAGCTGCTTGGTGTTGTACCCGTAAACTGCTTGAATACCCGTTGAAAGGTAGGTAATGAATTAAACCCGCAATCAAACGCAATAGCCGCAATAGTAAAATGATGATGAGCAGGGTCTGACAACCTTTTTTTAACTTCTTCCACTCTAAATTCATTCACGAAATCATTAAAGTTCTTATCCATATAATGATTGAGTAAATGCGATAACCCTTTAGGAGATATTGCTATGCTTACTGCTACATCATCCACTTTTAAAAGCGGATTTAAAAAAATGCGATCTGAGATCATCAAATGTGTAAGCTGCCGTTTGTAGTTCAAAGCCTCATCTCCTGTAAAATATATTTTTATAGGTTTTTGAGTGTATTCCGCTTTTTCATGCGCCGACATTTGATTTTGCCTACGATAAGCGGCCATCCCCAAAAGGTAAACCATAACAATTGCCGGAATGTATAAAATGTAGTGATCCCAAAGGCTCATGATACTGTGAGCGAAAGCTGTGTTAACAATAAATGAGAATATCCAAATAGCTATAAAGACAAATATGAATCTTAGCAAGTTTTTTACCCATTTAAGGTCCTTTATTTTATTGGTAGATAATAATGTTTGTTTGCTGTACCTGCCTATATCCCTGTAAGTAATGATAGAATAAGCAAATACTGATATAATTGCTACTGTTGTAGTTAAAGGGAAGCCGCCAAACAACATTTGCTGTGTAAATGTCAGAAAATATATATTCTGAATAAAGGGGATGGATAATATATGCGTAATATACAGTAGGTATATAATTTGATATTTCATCTCCAGCAATAATGGTAAAAAATTAAGCTGGCCTTTCCATGTTAATTTATTAGTATTGAAGATCAGGCTTTGTACATATAAATAAATAATTGGACCCGCAGCAAGGTCAAAATGCATTACTGCCAACTGCAGCCACGGGTGTTGCGCCCAGATACCTGAATAATCAAGTTCCATTATAAGGGTTGATTCTGAAACAATAAATATCAGTGCCCCTAAATAACGGTTGCTTATTATAGTTTTAGATGAATAAAAAAGTAATCCTGAAAGCACGAAGCCCTGTACGACCAGTGACAGCATCAAAAAGTCCAGGATATTAAAGGAAAGCTGCATGGATAAATTTCAAATAAAATTTATGTATTAAAAGAAAAATAAAGCAAGCCATGAGAAGCAGGAAAGACATTTTGATTTTAGTTACCCTCAAATCTAATTTTTTAAAGTAAAATCCTATTCAGGTCAAAACTCAATATTGGTAAGATCAAAGAATTGAAAGATTCGTTTTTTTGAGCTTTTAAAAACAAATATCATGTTACTACTTTAGGTTAGAATTGCATCATCTTTTCGCTGTCTTCACGCGTATAGTTTTTAAAAACTGTAACCCGGCGGTTTCCCTTGACAAAAGTGATTGTATCATAATTTCTAATCTGCCAGAAATACAAAACAATTACACGAATGCATGCAATTAAGCTTATAAAAGCTACCGCTATTGCAATATACAAATAAGCTTCTTTCATTTTTATTTGTTTAAGTTTAATATCAAAGATAACAAAACAACATTACTAAAACACAAAAATATCATTTGGGTTAATAATGGCAAAATTACTGACGAAAAATAGCTTAACCCTTTATGCTTCTTTTATCACCTATTTTTCATCAAAAACCAAAAGTATCTTATAATGTTATAGAACATATCACATTACTTCAAACTTTAAAAACACACAATTATGGCACTCGATTTAAATGGAAACTGGAACCAATTGAAAGGCAAAGTAAAACAAGCTTACGGAGATTTAACCGATGATGATTTAACCCACGAAGAAGGAAAAGATGATGAGCTGTTAGGAAAACTTCAAACTAAAACCGGCAAAACCCGCGATGAAGTTGTAAGCTGGTTAGAAAGTTTGTAGATGCTTCTTTTACCGCATAAAAATTGAGGAAGCCTGGTTTTCAGGCTTCCTTTTTTATTGCTCAAAAAGTTTTTTCAAATCAACAGAAAAACCGTTTAAAACATGAGAATGAAAACTGCCTGGAAATTTCACTTTTTGGTCGATAAAAAAAGCATTGTCTTTTAAAGTATAAACTTCTACTATTTGCTGGTCAGGATCGATAATAATATATTCTTTAACGCCATATTTCGCACAAGTATCTTTTTTAATTCCAATATCATAAGCTGCAGTTTCAGGCGAAAGGATTTCAACAATTAAGTCTGGCGCACCTTCAACACGATCTTTTACAATTTCATCTTTTCGTGCCTCAGAAACATAAACCCAATCAGGCTGGAAAACATTTCCTTCATCTAAAGTAACATCGATTGGACCCATAATTAAAAGTCCTTTGTCTTTTGTTTCCTTTAGAAATGAGGATATCGACATCAAAAATTTGTTCATAATAAGTTGATGTTTAATAGTTCTTGATGGTGTATTGATCAACTCATAATTTATCAACTGAAAAGGTGCTCCTTCCTCCATCAGTATGTAATCCTTAACTGTGCATCTGTTTTTACTTTCCATAGTCAGCATCTATCAAATATAAAAATCTTATTTATAATTTCGCGGCATGGCAAAAGCAACAAAACCAACTATTTTAGTGGTAAACGATGATGGCATTACGGCACCGGGCATCAAAGCGTTGATTGAAGTGATGCAGGAAATCGGCCATGTAGTTGTGGTTGCGCCGGATAGTCCGCAATCCGGAATGGGGCACGCCATCACCATCGGCAAACCGCTGCGTTTGGACAAAGTGGATTTGTATGAAGGCGTGGAAATGTACAAATGTTCCGGTACGCCGGTAGATTGCGTGAAGCTGGCCGTAAACGTGATTTTTAAAGGCAAAAAACCTGATTTATGCGTTTCAGGGATCAATCATGGCTTAAATAATTCTATTAACGTGCTGTATTCCGGTACGATGTCGGCAGCGGTAGAAGGCGCGATTGAAAGCATTCCTTCGATTGGATTTTCATTGGATGATTTTACACAGGAAGCCGATTTTTCAGCTACAAAAAAATATATTAAACAAATTGCAGAACAGGTTTTAAACCACGGTTTGCCGCAAGCAACTCTGCTGAACGTCAATTTCCCGAACACAAAAGATATTAAAGGCATCAAAATCTGCCGACAGGCAAACGCCAAATGGGCCGAAGAATTTGATGAAAGATCTGATCCGCAGAAACGAAAATATTACTGGCTGACGGGTGTTTTCCAGGTGAACGATCAGGGTGAAGATACCGATGTTTGGGCCTTGCAGCATGGTTTTGTTTCTGTCGTTCCGGTGCAGTTTGACATGACGGCGCATCACGCCATTGGCTTGCTAAACAGCTGGAAATTTGATAGTTAAATTAAAAATATAGTTCTTCTGTTATTTTAAAGCTGCTGTTTTTAGGGTGATAAAAAAAGCATTTCCGAATATTTCTTTCAATCTTGTAATTTTGGCTGATGCCGGTTAAAAATAATTTTGCTTTTGGTGCGCTGCTGGGTTTAATATTGCCTTTGCTGGCGTATTTTTTGGCTGAGGTGATTTTTAAAGATCAGATTACGCCTGCAAAACCCGGCGTTCCGTATCTGATTGTCATTGCGGTCAACCTGTTTTTGGCGCGTTTTAGTTTCAAATCCGAAGCAGATAAAACCGCAACAGCCATATTGATTATTACTTTTCTGGTGCTGGTCCTGACTTTTATCTTCAAAATAAAACTCCGATGAAATATTATTTGATAGCCGGAGAAGCTTCGGGCGATCTGCATGGCGCAAACCTGATGGCTGCTTTAAAAGAAAGGGACCCGCAAGCAGAATTTCGTTTTTTTGGCGGAGATTTGATGAAAGGCCAAGGCGGAATACTGGTGAAACATTATGTAGAAATGGCTTTTATGGGTTTTGTGGAAGTGGCTTTAAACCTCCGCAAAATTTTAAAGAACCTGAAAAGCTGCAAAGACGATATTTCGGCTTGGAAACCGGATGTGGTTATCCCGATTGATTTTCCGGGTTTCAACCTCAAGATTGCGGCTTTTTGTAAAGAAGCAGGTTTCCCGGTTTTTTATTATATCTCGCCAAAAGTTTGGGCCTGGAACCAAAAAAGGGTTTTAAAAATCAAAAAAGTGGTTGATAAAATGTTCTGCATTTTGCCTTTTGAGGTTGATTTTTACCAATCCTGGGACATGAAAGTGGATTACATTGGCAACCCGCTGCTGGATGCTGTTTTTAGGCACCAAAAAAATGAGTCTTTTCTCACACAAAACCACCTCAGCCCAAAACCTATTATTGCTTTGTTGCCCGGCAGCCGCAAGCAGGAACTGAAAGGGATTTTGCCGGATATGATGCAGGTTGTAGATCAGTTCCCCGACTACCAATTTGTAATTGCTGGTGCACCTTCTTTTGATCAGAACCATTATGCTTCTTTTACCGGCAAAAAATTGGTGCCGGTTATTTTCAACCAAACGTATGATTTACTGGGACATGCCAGCGCGGCTTTGGTGGCTTCGGGCACAGCAACTTTAGAAACCGCTTTGTTCCATGTTCCGCAGGTTGTTTTGTACAAAGGCAATCCTATAAGTATTGCCATTGCACGCGCAGTTATTAAAATCCGTTTTATTTCTTTAGTGAATTTGATTATGGACCGCGAAATCGTGAAAGAGTTGATTCAGCAGGATTGTACGCCCGAAAAAATTAGCAAGGAATTAAACTCGTTACTAAATGATCAAACTTACCGCAAAAACATGCTTGCCAATTATGATTTGCTGGACGGGAAAATGGGCGAGGCTGGTGCATCTGCAAAAACCGCTGATTTGATGATTGGCTATCTGCAAAAATAACCTAACTTCAAAAAACAGGTGCTAAAAGAAGCATTTGTAACTTCTTGATTATCATCTAATCCCAAAAAACAGGTGCTAAAAGAAGCATCTGTAACGTCTTAATTATCAGTTACAACATTCAAGTTTGTTTGAAATACTTCTTTTATCTGTAAATAATTTTATCGTTTTTTGTTGATGCTTTTAATCGAAGCTTCTAATAAATAAACCTAAATTTAATTACTGCATTTTATGAAGAAACTTTTTACAAACTTTGTTTGTGCGCTTTCTTTTGTACTTTTTTCTGTGGCACATTTATCAGCACAAACCATCATTTCCGGAATTGTTACCGATAAAAACAGCAAAGAGAAATTAGTTGGCGTCAGCATATTTTTAAAAGGAGGAGCAGGCACTTCCACAGATGCGGACGGCCGTTTCAGCTTCAAAACCACGCGGCCAAAACCTTTTACGCTGGTTATTTCCTACATCGGTTACCAAACTATTGAGCAGCAAATAACCGGTTCTTCCGTAAACCTGAACTTTGAATTACAGCAACAAGGGATTTTAGGCCAGGAAGTGGTTGTTGCGGCTTCGCGTACGCCGGAACGGATTTTGGAATCACCGGTTTCTATCGAGCGGATGAGTTCTGCCGCGATCCGGTTAGCTGCCGCGCCATCTTTTTATGATGCTTTGGCTAATTTAAAAGGCGTGGAACTAAGTGCGCAAAGTTTAACTTTTAAATCTATTAATACCCGCGGTTTCAATTCCAATGGCAACGAGCGTTTCAATCAGTTTGTGGATGGAATGGACAACCAGGCCCCGGGATTAAATTTTTCTATCGGCAATATCGTCGGGCTTTCTGAGATTGATGTGGACAATGTCGAATTGCTGCCCGGCGCGTCTTCTGCTTTGTACGGAGCTGGCGGCATAAATGGAACTTTGCTGATGACTTCCAAAAGCCCGTTTACTTATCAGGGTTTGAGTGTTCTGTTGAAAACCGGTGTCAATCATGTAAACGATCCGCAGCAAAAAGCATCGATTTATAACGATTACAGTTTGCGTTATGCCAAAGCGTTCAACAATCGTTTTGCTTTTAAAGTTGATTTTTCTTACCTGAAAGCAAACGACTGGCAGGCCAGAAATTACACTGATTATAACCGTTTAAACTCAGCAACCAAAACCGGAACGCGTACAAGCGACCCGAATTACGATGGCGTAAATGTTTATGGCGACGAAATTAATACCATTTTTGGTGCCACGGCAGGATTACTGAATGGGCAAACTATTTCGCGCACCGGCTATAATGAAAATACTTTAGTGGATTATGCCACAAAATCTATCAAAACTTTGGGTGCTTTGCATTATAAGTTCAATGATAATCTGGAAGCAATTGCGCAGGCAAATTATGGCGTTGGGACCTCGGTTTATACCGGTTCTGATCGGTATTCTTTGAAAAATTTTACTTTGGGCCAGTACAAGCTGGAATTACGTGGTGCGGATTTCTTTTTGCGGGGATACACTACGCAGGAACGTTCCGGTGATGCTTACAACGCTACAGCTTTAGGAACTCTGATCAATGAATACTGGAAGCCATCAACCACCTGGTTTACGCAATTTGCACAGGTTTATAATGGTGCGCGGCTTGGCAGCCCGCTTGTTTTAACACCTGTTGGGCTAAGCGGCCCACAAAGTGATGCCGTAGCACAGCAAATTGCCCGCGCTGTGGCAGATAATGGCCGTCCGCAACCTAGTTCAGCTGCTTTTGAAGCTTTAAAAGATCAGGTGACCAGCAAAACTATTGGCCCCGGCGGCGGTGCAAAATTTAATGATAAATCCAATTTGTACAACGCAGAAGGCATGTATAATTTTTCTAAACTGCTTAATAATGTGGTTGATGTTTTGGTTGGTGCCAACTACCGCGTTTATAAGCTGCATTCTGACGGAACGCTGTTTGATGATCTCAGCAGAAGTATCAATATTAATGAAGTTGGTGCTTATACACAAATAGTTAAGAAGCTTTTTGATGAAAAATTAAAGCTGACCGGTTCTTTGCGTTACGATAAAAACCAGAATTTTGAAGGCCAGTTTACGCCGCGGGTTTCCGGTGTTTATACTTTTTTGCCGAACAATAATATCCGGCTTTCTTATCAAACCGGCTATCGAAACCCAACTACTCAAAATCAGTATATTGATTTATTGGTTCGCCCGAATACCAGGATCATCGGCGGCTTGCCGGAACTGCTTGATAAATATAATTTAAACACCAATAAAGGTTATACGCTGCAAAGTTTCCGGCAGTTTAGTGCAACCGGCAATGCTGCTGTTTTGCAGCCATATACGTTTACCAAGTTTAAGCCGGAAAGCGTACAGGCTTACGAAATCGGGTACAAAGGTTTGGTAACCACCAAGCTTTTGCTGAATGCTTATTACTATTATAATCAATATAAAAACTTTATTTCCAACCAGATTCTCATTCAAAACCCAACTCCCGGCAATCCGGCAGGATTGGCAAATTATCAGGTTTATACCACTTATGTAAACAACCCGGCAAAAGTTAAAACCAATGGATATGCTGTTGGTGCAGATTATCAGTTGTATAAATTTAACGTAACCGGAAATGTTTCTTACAATAAATTAACCAGCTCAAGCAACGGCTTGATCAATCAATACAACACGCCTGCTTACCGGTATAATTTGGGTATCAACAGCAGTAATATTTACAAAAATATCGGTGCCAATGTGCAGTATCGCTGGCAAGACCAGTTTTTGTGGGAATCTCCTTTTGCAACCGGTACCGTCCCGGCTTTCGGAACGGTTGACGCGCAGGTATCTTATAAAATCACTTCTGCAAAATGTACTTTAAAAGTGGGCGGGTCAAATGTTTTGAATAAATATTATGTTACTTCTTATGGCAATCCGCAAATCGGTGCCATTTATTATGTTTCGTTATTGTTTGATCAGCTTTTAAAGTAGCACTCAAATTTTATTCAAAATAAGAAAGGTCTTGTTCAGCTGAACAAGACCTTTCTTATTTTACAAAAGATAATTTTATGCGAATCTTAATTTATTCTAACTTGAAAAACTAAGACTATTTGTTTTCTTGGAATTAGCTTTGTTGATCTCTAATTCGTTGGTCAACAATTTCTTTAATTCTTTATCAAAATTTTTGATCATTTTATTGATTGAGGATAGGTTGCTTTTCATAATTGCTTTGTTGAATATTTTTAAATTTTTATTTTTTGGGCTTATCAATATGGTCTTTTTCTGTTAAGTTATTTTTTCTTCTCTTGGCTTCGTTTACTTGTCTTGTAAACTGCTCTTCATCTCTCTTGTCGTTTGGTTTCTCCGGGTTTAGCGGGTCTGCCCAATCTTTTTCTTCAGAACTTTTGTCGGGGATGCTGTTTTTAGTAGTCATATTTTACATTGTTCTGGTTAAAGCTTTTCCAATATGATGCCATTGATTTTTTATTTTGAATAGAATTTTTAAGGTTTTCAGTAATTATTTATAACCAATTGAAAATCAGCTGATAAAATAATTTCTATAGTTGTTATTATTTTAGCTTACCCGAAAGCAAATTGTTTTTCAGGGTAAAAAGAAGCTTCTTCAATTTAATTTATATTGCCATTGTACAGTTTTCCGGTAAAATAGGTGTACTAATAATGCTGCAACAGACAGCGACAAACCAATTACACTTACACCTTGCCAATGCCAGGTATTCCAAACGCGGCTGGCCAGGAAAGTTCCTGTTGCCCCGCCCAGAAAGTAGGAAACCATATAAACGGTATTGAGCCGGTTGCGTGCTTCTGCAGAAAGCGTAAAAATCATGGTTTGGTTGGAAATGTGTGTAGCCTGAACGCCAAGATCGAGCAAAATCACACCGATAACCAAACCGATAAGGCTGCGATCGGAAACAAAAAATACGATATAAGAGATTATAATCAGCAGAATGGAAAAAGTTGTGACCGTGTAAGGATTGCTTTTATCACTAATCCTGCCCATAAAAGCAGCACCAAGTGCACCGAAAGCACCAACCAAGCCAAATAAACCTGCTGCCTCACTATTCAAATTAAACTGCGGCTGGCGAAGCAAAAAGATCAGTGTTGTCCAGAACGCGCCAAAGCAGGCGTAACACAAAAATCCGCGGATGGCTGCCAGCCGCAGCAGTGGTTCTGTACGGATCAAAGTAATGAGCGAGCGCATCAAACCAGCATAAGTACCTTTGTATTGCGGCTCAATCTCCGGGAACAAAAAGTAAATTATTACCCATAAAAGAAGCATCAGCCCGGCAGCAATCATAAACATCATCTGCCAGCCGTAATGTGCGCCGACGTAACCGCTGATCGTTCTCGAAAGTAAAATCCCGATCAGCAAACCGCTCATTACCTGGCCAACAGTTTTTCCGCGTTCTTCAGGTTTGGATAAATGTGCGGCCATCGGGATGATCAGCTGCGGAATAATGGAAGTGAAACCAATCAAAAAACTGGCGATCATCAGCACGGCAAAACTGGGTGCAAAAGCGGCCAGGAGCAGGGCTAAAACAATCAAACCAAAATCTGCAATGATCAGTTTCTTGCGTTTCAGCATATCGCCCAGCGGGATCAGAAAAAGCATTCCGGTGGCATATCCAATCTGGGTGAGCATTGCAATGTTTCCGGCGGCACCGTTGCTCACGTGGTAAGTGCGCGCAATAGCATCCAGCAGCGGCTGGCTGTAATATAGATTGGCCACAACCAAACCGGTGGCCACGGTCATCACCCATAAAGTTGTTTTGTTTAAACCAGGATTGCCACCGGCCATGTTTTTTTCATTCATGCCAGGTAAACAATTATCGGCAATCAAGTTTTAGCTGAAAAACGAAGGCTGAAATAAACGGACAAAAATTTATGCCTGTAAAAGAAGCATCCGTATTTTTTGGGTTGAAGTATTTCGTTTTTAAGCAGAACAACAGTTTCTGATTTTATGCCGATAAAAGAAGCATCACCGAACTTAACCCAACAATCGATTGGTAAACCTCACTTTAATGCCCAGCTGAAAATTTTTAATGATCTTGAATATCTCTTTTAAAGTAGCTTCTTCAATCGTGGTGAGTTTATCAATAGGAATATAATTGTCCGGATCTGATTTATCGTGGATAATTTGGTTGGCCTGGTTTTTCAAGCGCATACTCATCAAAAAATAATATGATTGCGAAAGTTCCTGCACTTCGGTTTCGGTAAAAACGCCTTTTTTTTGCAAGGCTTTCAACCGTTCGCCGGTATTCACTTCAAAAATCCTGTTCTTTAAAGCATAAATACGCACCAGATCTACAATCGGTGTCATGGCTTTTTTGATGTCGAAAACTTCCTGCTTGTCTTTGGTGATGGTGCGGATATTCCTGAAAAAAGTAAGCGGCGGCTCGTACTGCAACGCGTTGTTGGCCATGTGAAAAAACACTTTTTCCATCGGTTTTTTCAGGGCTTCGTCCAGAAAAGATTTCAGGTCGTTCATAATCGAAACCTCGCCGTAAATAAAACGGCAGTCAAAAAAAGTAGAAAAGTTGATGATTGTTTCCGGCACAGATTCTTCCATCCACTCGGTATAATTGCGTTTCCAATGCGATAAAGAATGCGTCCATTTTGGGTTTTTCGCCATAAAACCGCCCGTACAAAAACTGAAACCGATGGTATTTAACCGTTCAGAAACAATATCGGCAAAAGTCAGAAAATAATCGCGCACCAGTTCACGCTGTTCATTGGCTTTATCTTCATAAACAATAGCATTGTCCTGATCCGTTTTCAGCGATTGTTCTTTGCGGCCTTCACTTCCCAAAGCCATAAAAACAAATTTGGCAGGCGGCGGCCCAAGCTCAGCAATTACAGATTCGATCACTTTTAGTGTAATCGTATCGGCAATGGTGGTAATCACCTGGTTCACAATTTCTGCGTTAACGCCGCGGTCAAGCAACTGGATAACAAACAGCGGCACACGTTGCCATTTTTGTTTTAACTCGGTTACAGATGAAGCAGATTTGACCGATTGGATAAACACCAGCGGTGATTGTGCCTGTTCGCTCAGCAGCTTATTGCGGCTCAAAAAACCGATGTATTCACCATTTTCTTCGGTTAGCAAATAGCGGGTTTTGGTGCGGAACATCATCAGCAAAGCTTCATAAACATAAGCATGTATGCTGATAGAAATCACCGGGTTATCCATCACACTGCCGATCGGACCGGCCGCATTTATTTGTTTGGCCACCACATTATCCCGGATGGTGATATCGGTGATGTAACCATAAATTTTACCATGTTCATCTTTTACAAAAAGGCAGCTCACTTTGGCTTGCGCCATTTGTGCAGCTGCCTGATAAATGGGCGTATCATAACGGCAGGAAATAATTTTCCGCTGTCCTATATCGATAATTTTTTTAGAATAAATCTGGTCTGTGGCACCGTTATTTTCAGCAAAAGAAGCCGGGTTTTTGAAAAAAGTGGCAAACTCTTCGTTCATCATCCTTCTGCCAAAATCGATGACAAAAAACTGGAAAAACGGCTCAAACGTTTGGCAGAGTGCTCTAAAATTTTTTCTTGGAAGAAAATAAACCACTGTTCCTTCCCTGGCAATCACGGTGCGCAAAGAGCGGTTTCTGTTGAGCAAAATAGACTGCCCGCCGAAGCAAAACCCTGTCCGATGGATTTCTGCCAGCCGCATGTTGTGCAAATTATCGTAAACAAAAGACTCATAACTGCCCTCAGCAATCACGTCCACACCTTTCATTTTTGTTGTTTCCTGCTGATAAATAACGGTTTCCTGCGTGTAAGTTATGGTCTGCATTTGCCGGGAAACATTTTCCAGCACCTCGTTTGGCAATAAATTAAACGGTTCAGCTTTTTTTAGAAACTCAAGTATTTCCACGGTAAGTAAATAAAATGATCACTAAAAGAAGTATCAATAATACAACAACCCAGCCTATAAAACGATTAAACGGATGATCGTATTTTTTGAGTGATTGCTGTTTCAAAATCAGTTCATCATCAATTTCACCTCTTTTCAGCAGTTCAAAAAAGCTCTGGGCGGTGGCAACGGCATCATTCAAAGCATTGTGCTGATGCTCCAGTTCCTGGTTGAAAAGAAACCGGTACAAATCGCCCAAACGCAAATATTTATGCTGCGGATGGTGATTAAGATATTTGGTGGCCAGCATGGTGCAAAATGTGCTGAGGTTTACAGCCGGATTTTCTACGCCGGAGCGAAAAAAATCAGCACTGATCACCTGAAAATCCAGTTCCACAAAATGGCCGATTAGCAGCGGCTGGTATTTTTCCATATCTTTTGCCAGCAGCTGCATCACCTCAAAACGCGGCTGGCCATGATCTTTTAAAAACTCCCGCGTGATGCCGTGGATTTGCTGTGCGGCAAGCGTTATTTTGAAATCATTGTCACTGATAAAATGGTTTTCCTGCTTGATAAGTTGCCCTTGCCGGTTATAAACCAGCCAGGAAACCTGAACGGAATACGGCCAGTTGTTAATTTTGGTAATCGGGGCGTTCCATTTTTTAGGCAATCCGGAAGCTTCTGTATCGATGAAAAGAAAGTTATCGGTCACAACTAAAAATCAAACGCATAAGGTAATTTATTGGCGGCTTAAAATTACAATCATTTATGAATATGAAGAAAATTTTTTGCCCGATAAAAATAGCATCTAATCAAACAAAAAAATAGAAATGGAGGAAATGATCAGGTTGAGCAACCTGGTTTTAAGCCGATAAAAACAGTATCGATTTATTTATAAAGCTTTTATCGCAAGCACACAACTCAACATGAAAAACATTGATTTGCAATTAGTTGGCACCGTTTGCCTGTTTCAACTCCTGCTGATTGTGGCGCATCTGGTAATAAGTAAGGGTAGGTTCGGCTTTGTAAAAATCAATTGGCTCTTGCAAGGTTTTTGCATCGGCAACGGGCGGTTTAAGCTGTGTTTGAACCAAGAAAACCACAAAACTAAACGTACTTGAAAAAGCAATTAAAGCAGCCATCATCCAAAAATAAAATATAAAACCATAACCGATCAGCGCAACAATTCCTAAAAACAAAACTGAATAGAAATAATCTGATCTTTTCATCATCCCTTACTGTACCGGTTTTATACGATTGGTTTTTGCAGTAAGTTACGGCCAGCGTAGTTAATATTTAGGGTTGAAATTGGGGTTTTTTTAATGCGGATGCTGTTTTTATCGACCTAAGATTGGTGTAACTTATATTTATTAAGCAGCTGATAATGAATTGTTTTTGAGGTTAATTCGGGTTGTGAAAATATGCTTTGTGCTTTAAAAATTATCCGTAATTTTTTTTTGATCTGCAAACTCCGCGACGCAGCAATTTCGAGAAATGCAATGCTTCTTTTAGCAGGTAAAAATCCGGTTGTCGTTTTGCTCAGTTTCAAAGCTTTCAGCAAATCCGGTTTTGAGGATCTGCTGGTTTTCCAAGGATATTTTCTGTTTTTTAACAATTCAGGAACATTTTTGAGATGGAAATTTTTAAGCTGAAGTTCGGCATATAAAGCTTTGTTAAACTTTGTTAAATATAGAATCCACAATTAGCTTAGAAATTAAATAACACTATTTTGCATGTGGTTTTAAGCTAATTTCTAATGAGAAAATTATTACATACAATTATAACTTTTGCAGTATTCATGTTCTTAATGTCTTGTGAAAACCGTTCAAACAAAACGCAATTTGTAAAACTGGAAGTACAAAATCAAGGTGTTAAAATTGATTATACAGACAACGGTAAAGGAGATACAACTTTGCTTTTTGTACATGGCTGGTGTATTAATAAAAGTTATTGGACTGATCAAGTAGCTTTTTTCAGTAAAAAATATCGTGTGGTAACAATGGATTTACCTGGCTTTGGCAAATCCGGGAAAAACAGAACTGCCTGGAATACAGTAACTTTTGGTAAAGATGTAAATACAGTAATCGCTCAACTTCATTTAAAAAATGTTATTTTGATTGGACATTCAATGGCCGGAGATATTGTTGTACAAGCTGCCATAAATGCACCAAAAGAAGTTATTGGTTTAGTTGGAATAGATAACTTTAAAAATGTGGGCGTTGGGAACAAACCAAGTAAACAAGACAGCCAAGTTTATGCTAAAGCAATTGATTCATTAAAACATCATTTTAAGCAAATAGCGTTTGAATATTTTAATCATGATTTATTTTATAAAACAACAAGTAATCTAATTAGAAAAAGGGTTTTAAATGATGTTGCCAGTTCAGATTCTACTATTGCAGCAGCTTGTATGGAACAAGATAATTTTGATGAAGCAGCTAAATTAATTAAAGCAGCTAAAAAATTATGTTTGATCAACAGTGATGTAAATTCAACAAATACTTCAGGGTTAAAAGCTAAAAAAATTCCTTTTCAAGTTTGGTATATTCATGCAACCGGCCATTTCCCAATGATAGAAAAACCACAAGAGTTTAACTTAATATTGCAAAATGCAATTAACAATATCAGAGGTTGATTTTCATACTTTTTTTATCACCATAAAAACAACTACTTCATTTCCCGCAGCTTTTCCAACTCAATTTTGATACAGTAAAAACAGTATCCTGTCGGCCGCCTGCTGAACGGCGCAACTGCCTAGGCAAAAAAGGAAAAAATACAATGCTCTTTTTACCAGGGTTTTTTTGGGCAAATGTTCTTTGTCAATCTTAGCTATTTTGCGCCTGATTTGCAAACCAGTACCGTCATGCTTCTTTTATCAACCTAAAATCAGCAATTAAAAAGAAACTTAGGTAGCTAAACTTTATAAAACATCTTTATTTTTACTGCAATTTATGCCGGCACAATTTCTACAATACATCAATCATTATGGTTACCTGGCTATTTTTGTGCTGGTGCTGATCCAGGAAATCGGCATCCCATCGCCGCTTCCAAACGAGTTGCTGATGCTTTTTTCGGGTTATCTGGCTTTCAGCGGCACGCTCAAATTGTACCTGGTTTTGCTGTGCATTATCACGGCAGATTTTCTGGGTGCCAATATCCTGTTTACCACATTTTACTTTTTCGGGCCGTATATCCTCAGCCACAAACCCAAATGGTTCCCGCTTTCTACCCAAAAAATAAATAAACTGTCGGGCAAAGTTTCCAATGGCGGCTTGTGGACGATCTTTCTGGGCCGCGTTACGCCGTTCATCCGCGGTTATATTTCGGTAATTGTCGGCCTGCTGCACATCAAACCAAAAAGTTATGTGCCTATTACTTTTATTACGGCTTGTTTGGTCACCTGTACTTACGTTATCACCGGCTATTTTCTCGGCCCGTATTGGGGGCAAGTGGCGGGCAAACTGGAAACGGTAAAATATGTAGTGCTCGCGGTGGTGCTGCTGATTGCTGCGTTTTTTATTATCCGTTATTTTTTAAACAAAAAAGCAAAATGTGCTACAGCAAACAACCAAAATTAAACTGATCCTAATTTTTATTTTATGCTGAAAATCCATGTGGTCTCCGAAACGCCTTTTGTGATGAAAGGGCAGGGCGTGCATACTGCATTTGTGGAACAGGTAGAATTGCTTCGTGAAAAATCTGATATACAAGTAGTTGTAAACGAACAGGGTTGGGGCGATCTGATGCACGGCCACACTTACGGCCCGTATTATTTTTGGAAAGGCCGCAAATACAAAGGCCGCCGCATCCATACGGCGCACGTCATCCCGGATTCTATTAAAGGTTCGCTGCCGATGTGGAAACAGCTTTTTCCGTTTGTAAACTGGTATTTTAAGAAGGTTTTTTCTTATGCTGATGTCGTAATTGCGCTATCGCCGATGGTGGAAGAAGCGATTTTAAAGCTGGGTGTGAAAAGCCGGATTGTGAAGATCTACAATCCGGTTTTAGTCAGCAAATGGAAACGTACCGAAGAAAACCGGCAAAAAGGCAGGCAATTGTTAAAGCTTTCCGGTGATAAAAAAGTGGTTTTGGGCGTAGGCCAATTGCAAAGCCGCAAAGGTCTGGAGGATTTTATCGACATTGCCGAAGCTACACCCGAAGCAGATTTTGTGTGGGTTGGCGGCCGGCCTTTTGGCAAGCTTACGGAAGGCATCGAGCGGATAAATAACCGCATAAAAACAGTATCGCCGCATATCCATTTTGCCGGAATGTTTGATCTGGCCGCTATGCCGGCCATTTACGCGGCTGCGGATTTGCTGCTTTTTACTTCCTACCAGGAAAACTGTCCGCTGGCACCGCTGGAAGCTGCGGCCTGCGGAATGCCGGTGGTTTACCGAGACATCCGCGAATATGAATTGCTTTACGAGCAGCCATATCTCAAAGCCGGAACTACGGAAGCATTTATCCGGATCACCAAAAAACTTATTAATGAACCGGATTTTTATGCTGCAGGTTTACAGATTTCTGCGGAAATGATCAAGCAGTTTGATCAGGAAAAAATCAGGACAGAACTGATTGATTTGTACCGAAGCCTGGTTTGATAAGCCAATATTTTTCGATGAAAAAAGGTTGGTAAAAGAAGCATCTGTTAATAAAACCTCCCAAAACTATTTTTTCGGTTTTCAGGATTTCTTTTGTAAAAAACTGCTTTTATCAAAACCATATAAATCTTAATAAGTTATTTCATTAGCCATTAAATAATAAATAGGGCAAAACCATTTTTAAGAAAAGAACATGGCTTTACAGCATTCCAAGCCTGAAGAAATGATGGTCACAGAAAAATGACCATCCTAAAAATAGTCTTATAAAAACAGTATCAATAAATAAATAAACAATATGTCAACCAATCAAAAGTACGCACTGATAACTGGTGCAACCAACGGTATCGGATACGAGCTGGCCAAATTATTTGCAAAAGACCAATACAACTTAGTTATCGTTGCCAGAAACAATGATGAACTGGAAAAAACAGCAACCGAGCTGAAACAATTTGGCATTGAGGTGATTACGATTTCCAAAGATTTATTTAAACGGGAAAGCCCGTTTGAATTGTATGATGAAATTAAAGCAAAAGGTATCCAAATTGATGTTTTGGTAAATGATGCCGGACAAGGCCAATACGGTTTGTTTGCAGAAACCGACATTAACCGGGAATTAGATATTATCCAACTGAATATCGGTGCAACGATCTCTTTGGTAAAATGCTTTTTGCCGGAAATGATTGCCCGTAAAGATGGAAAAATATTGAACCTTTCTTCTATTGCCGGCAAAACGCCTGGCCCGTACCAATCGGTTTATCACGGAACGAAAGCGTTTGTCCAATCTTTTACAGAAGCCATTCGCTCGGAAAATAAAGACAACGGCATTACGATTACGGCTTTGCTGCCGGGTGCCACCGAAACTGACTTTTTTAACAAAGCAGAAATGCAGGATTCTAAAATTGTACAGCAAGGAGGCATGTCTTCTGCTGCGGAAGTAGCCAAAGATGGTTATGAAGCTTTAATGTCTGGCGATGATATGGTGATTTCTGGTTTTAAAAATAAAGTGATGGTAGGCATGAGCAATGTAACGCCGGATCATTTGGTGGCTGATGGCATGAAAAAACAACAGGAACCGGTTGATAAAGACAAATAAGTGATACTTCTTTTATCTTATAAAAATGTCGGAACTTGGATTTAAGTTCCGGCATTTTTTGTTGTGGAATATTGTATAAGTTGGAAATCGATCATTAGAAACTTGTAATGTATTTAGGGTTTGTTTAGATTTCTGCTTGGCTATTTTGGCTAAAGCCATATTTATGTTACCTACACAATCCACGGCCTGAAGGCCGTGGCAATTTGACGATCTTGTTTTGCATTTTTTTATACTTACCAGTAACAGATAGGCTGTTTCGGCGAAGGATTATGATCTTCGATTTGCCACGGCCTTCAGGCCGTGGATAAG
>JAABUT010000542.1_pt1 | contig 58465 bp, 49 predicted proteins | sample 5559281 | NCBI WGS metagenome assembly JAABUT01 (sample SAMN10711880, study PRJNA513359) | rock metagenome | isolation source: Antarctica rocks | place: Antarctica: Victoria Land, Ricker Hills nord | collected 2016-01-04 | reverse complement strand
TTTTTGTATCCATCTGATTGTCAGATAAATATACAAATAAATCATCATATTATTAAACTAAATAACTGATTATTAAGTATTTAATTCAATAATAATTAAACGATTATTTTAATGCGTTTGCCCTGGCAAACAAACGAGGTTTTTTAGTAGATAAAAGAAATATGTTTAGGTTTGAGGTTTTAGGACCGGCAACAGATTAACCGGATTTAATCTTCTAATTGTAAACCGATGGCAAATAACTTAAACCCTGTTATTGATCAAACTTTTTCCGGCCTGGTCTGGAAATTGGAAACGGATGCAGAACAAAACCTGATTTATATAGAAACCCGTAACGAAGAAGCACATTCGGCAGGTTTTTCTTCGCTTAACTTAAAAAGCGGAAAAGTAAATTTCCTGGAAATGGTGCCTGAAGAAAAATGGCTGGTTGGGCTGAACGGCGGGAGAAAAGGCGTACTGTTTTTACATGGTTATTTATCAGATCAAACACCAGAACATAAAAGCATTATTGCTTTAGACGGTTTAAATGGAGAACAGATCTGGGCAGATTATAACCTTTCGATGGAAACGTTCACTACCGAAGGCCTCCTGGCTGCAGATCAGCGCTTTCAAACCAAACGCCTTGTATTGCTTGATGAGCAGACCGGAAGTATAAAAACCGGCACGGATATTAGCAAGTTACAGGATGATGTCCAGCCAATTCAAACTCCATACATGCTTCGTTTACTGCCTCAAAATATTTCCGGTTTAATTACCGGAACAATAACTGGCGAAATAAGCTGTTTAAATTACAATTCGTACTTAATTATATCTTTGCACACACAAAACAACAGCAGACTTTTGCAAGAGATCTTTATAATTGAAGATGAAGCGGTTATCTTCCATGATATATTGAATGAAGATATACAAAAGTTACAACCGGAAGCGTTTGTAGTGATTAAAAATTATTTGGTTTATATCAAAAATAAAAATACCCTCAAAGTTTTAAACCTTAAAAAACAGGAATTAAAAAAATGACGAAAATTAGAAACCTAACTGTTGCAGTGTTTTTTTTAAGCCTTTGCAACCCGCTTTTTGCACATCCTTTAACAGATTCTGTTGGTGTTGAAAACCAGAACGGCAAGATGGTCATCCTGCATAAACTGGACCCAAAAGACAATTATTATTCTATTGCCAGGCGTTACAATGTCAGGCCTAAAGCAATTATAGATTATAACAACAATGCAAAAATGCAGATCGGTACGATCATTAAAGTACCTACAGACCGTCCTTTTGACCAAAATCCTGCACAGGTAGTAAAAACAGCAGTTCCGGCGAATCAACCTTACACCAAATCAACTAAAACCACCACTACCGAAGTTACCACTACCGCTGCCCCTGTTAACCAGCCCGAATATACGGAGTACAAAGTCTCAGCCGGGGAAACGCTTTACGCCATTTCCAAACGGTTTCAGGTAAAGGTTGATGACATTATCGGTTGGAACAACTTAAAAGGCAACACGTTAAATGCAGGCCAGATGCTGCGCATCAAACGCGATGAACCGCAACCAGCGGCAGTGCCTGTAATAACTGCACCGGCAGAAACATCCATGACGGCTGTGAGGGACAATACGCTAAAAAAAGATTCTGCCCGTATCATCGGAACGGATAGTGCCGGCAGCAACCGCCGTTTACCCAATAACCGTTATGGATTAACAGAAAAAAACGAAAAAGGAACGGCTGTCTGGAGCAGCGGCCCGGGTTTAGATGCCAAAAAGAAATATGTGCTGCACCGTACGGCCCCCGTTGGCACGATCATCAAAATTACCAACCCGAATACCAACCGGACAACCTTTGCCAAAGTAGTAGGCAGTTTTACGGAGAACGAAACGAATAAAGATGCAATTGTAGTGATGACAAAAGATGTTGCAGAATCCCTGGGCGCGCTGGACAAACGCTTTTATGTGACCATCAGTTACGGCAGTCCGAACCCGAATGAATAAACCTTATGTAATTGGTATTGCCGGCGGCAGCGGGTCGGGCAAAACATTTTTTTTGAATTGTTTTTTAGCGCATTTTTCTGCGGATGAAGTTAGCCTGATCTCTCAGGACGATTATTACATTCCTGTTGGGGAGCTGACGGCCGAAGAAAATAAACTATACAACTTTGACCTGCCCGCTACGATTGATGAAGCTGCTTTTATTGCAGATGCCCAAAAGCTGCTGAACAACCAAACGGTTTATAAGAAAGAATATACTTTTAACAATGCTTCAGCAATCCCAAGAATGCTGGAAATTAAACCGGCACCTGTCATCATTATAGAAGGCTTGTTTATCCTGCATTTTAAAGCCATTGCAGAAATATTGGATTTAAAGATTTTTATTGATGCACAAGAAGAAGTTGCTTTGCACCGCAGGTTAAAACGCGATCTGCTGGAAAGAGGTTATTCTGAAGAAGATGTACGTTATAAATGGATCAACCATGTGATGCCGGCTTATGAGGAGTTTTTACTGCCGCATAAACAGGTTTGTGATAAAATTGTGATCAATAATACGCAAGTAGCCGAAGATATTATTGGGGTTACGAGAGAGATATCTCAGGAGATTAAGGAAAAGGTGCTGGGATAGATTTAAAGCATGCTTAATACTTCTTTTATCGAGTAAAAAACTTTAATCACCTGTTTCCAATTACTTTAACCAGATTCCTTGTAATCCTTTTCAAAATCGTTGCATCTTCCGTTATAATTTCGGCATCGGCCAGCATTCCTTGTTTTAAATGAATTGGTCGTCTTAAATCAGTTGTATTTTTGAGGTTGAAGTTTACCCTGGAAAAAAATATGCTGTCTTTATAAGGTACATCATTGATGCTGGCAATCCTGCCCCGGATCATGCCATACTCCTCAAAAGGGTAGCTGCGAAGTTTGATCAGCACTTCCTGATTTTCTTTTACTTTTCCCATATTCGCTTGTGGAATAGCCATTTCCCCGAAGAAGTTGCCATTGCCAGGGTTGATATAAAATACTTCCTGCCCTGCCTGCAATACCTGGTTTTGTTGGATAATACCTGCATAGGAAATTTTGCCATTTTGAGAAGCGGTAAGCACATACTTGTTTTTCCAATCCAAAGCCTGGCTTATTAAGCTGTTCAACGCCTGTACAAACCTGGCCTTCTCTTCCATCATCTGGTTGTCCAATTCCAGGATTTCTTTTTGTTTGGCATCCTGGTTGCTTCCGGCAGTAATCAGTGCGGCATCGGTTTGTACCAGTGGCGACTGTTTTAACAGGTACTTGCTTTCGGCAGCCCTTAATTCGGCCGGTGTTTCCGCTTTTTCCTGCTCCAGCTTTTTGTTCATCTCATATTCTTCACCGGCTATTTTAAAATCCCGTTGCTGTAAAGCCTTTTGTGCCGCTAACTGGCTTTTTTGTTTGTCCAGGCTCAATAGATCGCGTTGCAGAAATCTTTTCTTTTTGTCATAAAAACCACTTTTTAAGGAAGCCTGATAAGTAAGGAGGCTTTGCGCAAAAGTTTGATAAGCAGGTTGTAGTTCGCCGATATTAGGAATTGTATGATTATCAAAGAAAGTACCTTCCACTTGTTTGCCACTTGATACCTGCTTTTGCAAATACTGCAACTGCCCGATCAGTTTGAGTACATCCTGGTGGTTGGCCGTACTTTCTAAATAAGCCAATGACTGTCCGGCGGTTACTACCTGGTTATCCTGCACCAACAGGTTGCTCAGCTTGCCTGGTACTTTTGCAACTATAGCTTTCGGTGCATCTATTGCATTGATCTTTAATTGTGTTTTTACGATGTCAGGATATTTGATTATGGCCGACAAGCCAACGATCAAAACCAAAATGCAAAAAAACAAGGTGATCCCCCAACGCAGCAGCCAGCCAGGCGGAGCAGTGATAATATCCTGCATATCATCCGAGTGGCGTATTTCTCCGCGGTCATTTATTACAAGTTGTGGCATAATTTAATTTCCTAATTCCAACTGGTTTTTCACCAAGTTATAGTAATCCCCTTTCAAAGTCGTTAAAACATCATGCGTGCCTTGCTCAATAATGCGGCCTTTGTCCAACACCACAATATTGTCCGCATGGCTTACCGTGCTCAATCGGTGGGCAACAACAATAACCGTACGGCCTTTAAAAAATTCCTGCAGGTTTTCCATGATCACCTTTTCATTGTTGGCATCCAAAGCATTGGTAGCTTCATCAAAAAAGATATAATGCGGGTTTTTATAAACGGCACGGGCAATTAAAATACGCTGGCGCTGGCCCTGACTGATGCCATTTCCTTCTGCGCCGATCTTGGTATTGATGCCCAACGGCAAACCTGCAACCAAATCCTGGATGTTGGCTACTTTTATGGCATGTTTTAGCTTTTGCTTGTCCGGGTGTTCATCACCCACCGCAATATTGCTGGCTATCGTGTCCGAAAAAATAAAACCGTCCTGCATTACCACCCCGCACTTGCTTCTCCAGGTTTTAAAGCCAATGGTATTTAAAGGCTGCCCGCCAATAGTGATCTCCCCTTTTTCCGCTTCATAAAAGCGCAACAACAGTTTCAGTATTGTCGTTTTGCCGCTGCCGCTCATTCCCACGATTGCAGTAGTCTTACCTTGTGGAATGGAAAGGCCGATGTCTTTCAATACCGGTTCATTACCTGCACCCAGATAGCGAAAGGTTAAATTCTTAAATTGCAAACTTTTATCTTCCGGCAGAATAGCATTAAATTCTTTGTCCACCGGTTCTTCATCGTCCATCTGGTGTATTTCGTTCAATCGTTCCAAACTTATCTTGGCATCCTGAAAACCTTGTATGAAGCCGAGAAATTGCTGGATCGGGCTGTTCAATTGTCCGATGATATATTGTACAGCCATCATTCCGCCCAAAGTAAGGTTTCCTTCAATTACCGCTTTGGCACTTAAAAAAGTAATGAGCAAATTAGTAGATTCATTGATCAAAGTAGAGCCGCCCTGCTGGTACTGGCTCAAGGCGAGGCTTTTGACGTTGAACTTGAACAGCCTTGCCTGTAAATGTTCCCATTCCCAGCGTTTTTGCTGTTCGCAGTTGTTCAGCTTGATCTCCTGCATCCCGGTAACCAATTGCACAATACTGCTTTGGTTTTTGGAAGAAATATCAAAACGTTTATAATCCAAAGAACGGCGGCTTTTTAAAAAAACCACAATCCAAATTGTATAAAGTGCACTACTGATTAAAAACACAAAAAAGATGGTTGAATTATAATATGCCAGAACCACTGAAAAAACAAGCAGGTTAAACATAGAAAACAGCGTACTTAGCGTAGAACCGGTTAAAAAACTTTCTATGCGTTTTTGATCGTCCATGCGCTGCATAATGTCGCCGGTCATCTTGGTATCAAAAAAACCCATTGGCAGCTTCATCAGCTTGATCAGGAAGTCCGTTAGGATAGATACATTTACCCTTACACTAATATGTAGTAGAATCCATGAACGGATAAAATCGACACTTACCCGGCCAATGATCAACATGGCCTGGGCAATCAAAATGATATAAACAAAATTAAGGTTGCGGGTATTGATGCCGATATCTACTACGGATTGTGTTAAGAAAGGTGTTATTAATTGTAAAAGGCTGCCAATACCCAGACCAAACAACAATTGCAATACTAACTGTTTGTACCTTGTCAAATAACGAAGTAAAAATCCCCAGCTAACTTCTGTTCCTTTTTCATTATCCTGTTCGTAAAAGGCTGGTGTAGGGCTTAACAATAAGGCAATGCCTTCATTTGCTTCTGTATCTGTTATCCAATTTCGGTTAAAGTCTTGTTCTGTTAAAACAACAAGGCCAGTGGCAGGATCAGCAAGAAAGAATTTCGCTTTTTTTATTTTGTATAATACAACAAAATGATTTTGCCGCCAATGTAATATGCAAGGGAGGTCTGCTTCCTTTAATTGAGCAGTATCTAATTTGACACCCAAAGAGCGAAACCCAATTTTTTCAGCCGCATCACTAATGCCTAAAAGCGAGACTCCTTCTTTATTAATTTCACATAGTTGCCTTAGAGTTTGTGTCTTAAAATTACGGCCAAAGTGTTTAGCAACCATACGCAAACAAGCTGGCCCGCAATCCATTTGATCTGCTTGTTTGTAAAACGTAAACTTTTTCAACAACATTGGTAAATGAATTAAATACTCCTTGGGTTAAATATAAGTTATAAAGTATTCTATCTGTAAATATTATATAAATCTCTACATTTATCAAATATATTGTTGCAGCCTTTAACCAGAAAAGAGCAGCAATATAGTTTAACCAATAATCATTAGGTGCCTGTATTTATGAAATATGACATTTATCCTAAAGGGATGGTCCGTTTGCCCCTAAAACCTGCCAAAACGAATTTCTCTCTGGAAGAACTGGAGCATCTCTTTTCATCGCCAATTATTCAAGAAGCACTTTTTTTAGCATCACCGGTATTGTTAGAAGAGTATAATAAAAACCCGAATTTAAAAGATAATAGTAGACTTGCAAATTCTTTACTTAAGTATGCGCTAAGGATGCACAATAGATGTACTCCTTTTGGACTATTTTCTGGTTGCAGTGTCATTAGTTTACATGCTGACAGTCAACAAGTACACGAGACGTTACATCGAAAAAGTCGTTTAGATATGGATTTTGTAACAGAACTTGTTCGTTCAATACAAAATAATGATAACCTAATCTACGAGTTGGTTTTGCAACCTAATACGACCCTATACAAATTTAACGATAGACTCAGATACGTGGAGTATCAAATATTACACGGCAGAAGATTATATCAGGTAACATCAATTAATTTTAATTCAGTTATTAAAACAATCCTTAATCTTTCAAAAAATGGGTTAGCATATATCATGCTTGTTAACGCTGTTTGTGAAAAACATGCTGATCTTAGTCATCAAGATGTTAAAGAGTTTATAAAAGTTCTATTGGATGAACAAGTTCTTATCACAAACCTGGAGCCTACTCTTACAGGGAAGGAATATTTGACGCAAGTTATAGAGGTACTGGAAGGAATTCCGGGTAATAAATATATCAATAACCTATTATCTGATTTTAAGCAAATCAACAATCAGCTATCAATTATTGATAAAGAGCCATCATCTGATAATTTAAATCGTTTTAAACAGCTAATTTCAGATTTGAAGAAATATTCAATAAAGATAGACCCTGGAAAGATTTTTCAAGTGGACATGTTTAGGAACATTCTTGGAAAAAACGAAGATACGAGCGATCTTAAATTTAAAAAACAGTTAGAATTAGCTATAACTATTCTAAATAGGTTATCTCCAAAAGAAAAAGACAACTACCTATTGGACTTTAAACATAAATTTTATAAAAGATATGAAAATCAGGAAGTAGCATTAACCGAGGCATTAGACAATGAAAGCGGCATTGGATATGGCCGAAATCCAACAACAGAGAAGGAGCACGCCCAATTGAAAGGATATCAAGGAATTAGTAGTAAAAACCAAGTGACGTGGGATTATCGAAATTCTTTTCTATTTAATAAGTTATTAGATGCAAGAGATAACCACCAACAGAGTATCACTATTTCCTTAAACGAGCTTTCAAAATTTCCCGAGGATTGGAACGACCTCCCGTCGACTATGTCCGTTAATTTCAGGCACATTGGTAAATGCGGAGGCGAGGACATAATACAAATTAAAGGAGTACTAGGCGCCACTGCTTTGAGTATTTTGGGACGTTTCGGCACAGGAAATGACGATGTTTTAGAACTGTGTGAGAATATCGCGGAAATTGAATCTAATCTATCGGGCGATTCAATTCTTGCTGAAATTTTACACCTACCGGAATCACGAACAGGAAATGTTCTATTAAGACCGGTTCTTCGAAAATACGAAATACCCTATTTATCCAGATCTTCTGTATCCCCCAGTTACCAGATACCAATAGAAGATTTAATGATTTCTATAAAAAACGGACAACTTGTTCTTAAATCCAAAAAATTAAATAAAACTGTCATTCCTAGGCTAGGTAATGCACATAACTATTCGTCGACAGTTTTACCTATATATCATTTTCTATGCGATATGCAGACGAATGAAATGAGGAGAGGATTGGTCTTTGATTGGGGCGATTCCCAGAAAATGCTAAAGTATTTTCCTAGAGTACAGGTTGGTCAAAATATCATTTTAAGCCCAGCGTCATGGAAATTATATTCTGAAGATATTCAGGATTGGTTTATTGCAAGAAACGACAAAGAGCTTCTTAAATACTTTACTAATTGGAGATCGCTAAACAATCAAATGCCGACTATCGTATTGCTTGCCGAAGGTGATAATGAATTGATAATTGATTTCGGTTCTGTACTTAGTTTACGGGGGCTATTGCAAGCGGTAAAAAACATGCCATATTTTATCATTTCAGAGTACTTGTATAATCCGAATAGCCCGCTTTTCAAAGACAGTGATAACAACGCCTTCACGAATGAAATTATAGCGGTCATTTACAAAAATGAAAATTCAAAGAATTCACAGATAGTAACCTCTAATTTTAAAAAAAATCAGTATTTGAAAGTAGCCCGTACGTTTTCAACAGGTTCTGAATGGTTGTACTTTAAAATATACTGTGGTTCAGAAGTAAGTGATGACTTATTGGCCAATAAATTAATTCCCCTGATGTCAAAATTTTTTAAAGCGGGAATAGTCTCAAAATGGTTCTTTGTTAGATTCTCCGATCCAGACAATCACATCCGCTTAAGAATTCAACTCCCCAAAACAAGCTTATTGGGGGACGTTATTCTACATTTATACAACTTAGTACACGTTCTTGAGAAACGTGGCGTTATTTGGAAAATACAAACAGATTCTTATATGAGAGAACTGGAGAGATATGGTTTTAACTCAATTATGTATACTGAAACCCTATTTTTTAAGGACAGCATTTTAATAGGTAAATTGCTGAAGCTTAACGACGATAAGGAAAAATTATTTTCTTCCTGCCAGATAATCGATCGGACACTAGGGAATTTTAATATATCTTTGGAAGCAAAGGGAAATATACTAGAATTGCTGAAAATAGCATTTCACCAAGAATTTAGGGTTGAAAAAAATGAAAAGATCATATTGGATCGATATTATCGAAATTTGAAAACGGAACTTTTTGATTATTTTAGTAATTCAAATACGTATCCTAAAATGCAAAAACTTATATCTAATCATTTCTCAAGCAACAAACAAGATTATTTTGCAATAGAAAGCATGGTTCAGCACGGACAGCTTGAAGTCGGATTTAATGATTATATTATTAGTATAATACACATGTCTATTAATCGAATTTACAGTTCCGACCAACGTAAACATGAGTTAAGTATTTATGATTTGATGTCCAAATTTTACAAATCCAAGTTAGCTATAGAAAAAAATAAAGGGTTCGACTAGTAAAGTCTATGAGCAAAATTCTAAAATAAAACCATATTTGTTTACTTCATTTAAGGCAAGTTTATATTAAAGGCTTAAAAACTAACGCTTTTATGTTATTCACTTTATTAATATAACCATTAGCGATGTAGGAATGAGCAAAATACATATTAATGTTAGCAATTGTCCGGTACCACAACAACTTTTAGTGTTTCAGCTATAAATGTATTAATGAATATTTGTGAATTAACACTTAAGCTGAGTTGCCGACCAAGTGCCGCATCTATTTCAGATAAAATACTGTTGACATTACTTTCTGACCTTCTCTTCTGGTTACCCACTATGTCCAATAACCTAAAGTTTATCTCGAAAGCGGGTTTTTTAATTCGCGAACTGATTTGGCTAACCTTGTTTTTTTGAAATAATTTCATCAGGTATTCCGAGTTTTCTACGTAAGCTTCCTGAGCTAACTCTAAATTTGCAGGGTGTTCGGCTTGGGAAAGCCGATGTTCAAAGAAGTGAATTGCTACCTGACGCAAAATATTAGGTGAACCAGTAGTATTCATAGAATTGATTACGAGAGAAAAAAAGCTAAATGAAAATGTTATTTTTTCTAAATTGGAAGGGGGATTAGTTTTAAAGTGTTCCAATATCAATACAGAAATAATTTCTCTAAGGATCATTTTCTTCTTTACCGTTAAAAATAGCTTTCTTTTTAAAGACTCCGTTGAAAAGATACCATACTGGACAGAATTTGTAGGGAATAATAAAAATCCTGTATTCAAATCAAATCTATTTTTTTTCTTAGAGGTGATAGGTCTCATTACACTTCGAAAAAACCCATTAAAATAGCTATCAACTTCTTTCGAGACAATATCGGCCGAGTGCTGTCGGACAGCAAGGATAAGTCGAATGTTTTCTCCCGCAGTATAACTAAGTTCGATATTAAAATTTAATAAATGTTGTTTTGCAATTTCGGTTTTAAGGAATTCTAAAATACCCCGAGTCATTAAAGATTTCCAATTTTTTTTGGGGCAAAACAGCGAAATAGAAAGCAGGCGTTGTTTATTTGGTTTCATCTAATAACTATCGGAAAGTCGGTAAAATTTTTAAATACTGTTGATCTTCCAAAGCAACCGTTATTGGGATTTATTATTCTTCGGGCAAGGTTATTTTTCATATGAAAGTAATTAGTGCTAAAGAACCTGAAATGAGCTATCACATTTAAGGTGTTAGCGTTCTTAAGGAGGTAATATATTCCGTCAGAAGCTGTATAAAATTTATGTCGTTTATTAAATTTTAATTGCATAGTTCCTCCATTATTTATCAAGATGGTAATGTTGTTATTATTAACTTTCCAGCTACCGATTATCCAATCTTCCTTTAAATGAAACGGTTCCTTAATTTTATTATTCTTAAAAGCTCGTTTATAATCTGAGGATTGTAATGTACCCGTGTTAATAATCGTTCCTATTGAAAGTTCTCCGGATTTTTCCATAAGAATCATACTTGATTCTGAAGGACTAATTGGGCGACAAATAATACTCAAATATTTATCACTACTTTTCTCAAAACTAAAGCGTTCCGAATCATCATGACGGATAAACTTGCTAAATTCCGAGTTATTAATAAGGATGGACCGTTTTTTGGCCATCATTAAACGGTTCACGAAGTCTTCATCATCGAAGCCATAGGTTCCCATTCTTTCGTCATAACCTTCGGTAGTATAAAAATCTTCCCGTTTAATACAAATTTTCCCTGCTAAATCACTAGGTGTCTTAAATCTGCTGAACTTGTTTTTAAAATCCATTCCCGACAAAAAAAAATCGTTATTGAGATTGAATTGTGAGTTGACAAAAGTTGCAAAGCCAGCTCCAGTAAAATGATCTGCATTCAGATTGCATATTATGTCACCAACTGCCATTTTAAATATTACATTCTTCGAATGAGCAAAATGAAACGCTGATGGCTCGGAGGTGTGAAAATATTGGAGTAGGCCGTTACCAATATATTTCCGAAAATTCTCCTTAATCCAAATGCCTAATCCATCTGAGGAATTGTAATCAAACAACAATATTTCGAGGTTAGGATAATCAGAATTGTCGACTATATTTTGCAATAGTGTTTCCTTCAACTGATGTAATCTGTTCCTGCAAACTATGCAGAAGGAAATTTTGTAATCTTTTATGCTCATACACTGGTTTATAACATTAAATTTATGGATAATATTGAATAAATAAAATTATCATAAATGATAGATAGGATTACTAATGGCAGCCCATCGTCGAATCTTTATACTGACGTGGTTAACAAGTTTAAAATAATAGCAGAGTTTTTTACGCAAAATTATAAGGCAGATCTCGACCAACAATTCATAGGTTTATTAACGGGGAGGGCTGGAAGTATAGTTTTACATTCCTTACTTTACGAAAGTACAAAGGATCCTATTTATATCAGAGAAATTAACGATGGATGCGAGTATATTTTGAATCATTTAAATGATTCTACAGAAATATCCGTTGCTTATGCATCAGGTTTAGCTGGTATCGGATGGACGTTCATATACTTGAAAGATAATAACTTTATTGATTTCCATGTAGAGGAAATACTGGAGGAAATAGATTTTATATTACACCGCGAGTTAAATCAATTTTTAGCAAAAAAGGAGTATGATATTCTTTATAATGCCTTAGGAATAGGTATGTACTTTGTTAAGAGAAAAGATATTGAGGAAGTGGAAAGAATTGTACGGCATCTTTATCGGGCCATGGACATTTCAGATAACGAATTTCGCTATTCAAGGTTTGATCATAACGAATCTAAAGTTTTTATTTATGATTTTGGGTTGGCGCACGGAATGGCTGGTGCGCTCCACTTTCTAGGTAAAGCCTTTAACCTAGGCGCAGAGTCTGAGTTGAGTAAGAAACTAATAGAGGGCCTTTTTGCCTTTTATTGTCATAATATGCAAGATGCTCAGAAAGTTGGGTCATATTTCCCTGGCATAATTCCTGTCTCGAAATATCAGTCAGGGACAAACTTGTCCCAATTATCAAGGGTTGCATGGTGCTACGGAGATTTAGGCATTGCTCATTCCCTATACATGGCCTCATTATGCTTGAATAATACACAGATGCAAAGTCTTTCGCTAGAAATACTTTTGTTTGCGGCACAAAAACGTGAGTTTAAAAGCGTAATGGTATCCGATCCTGGATTTTGCCATGGATCAAGTGGGAATGCTATTATGTTTTTAAATCTTTACCATTTAACTTCCAAAGCAGAATTTCAAGAAGCCGCAGAACATTATATATCACTAACTAATAGGTACGGCAATAAGTGCAATGATCCTATCGAAAGTTATATCACCTTGAAGGAGCGTCTGGGTTCATTACAATCTACCGCTCTGCTCACTGGCATTGGAGGTCCGCTATTAGCATTTTTATACTACTTAGATCGAAATATAAATACGGATTGGAAAGAAATTTTTTTCCTTAAATAAAATCTGGCTTGTCGCATTTCTAAAACATACGTCAGTGCTCTCTAAATAATAAGCTAAACGAGGAATCATTTGTCAACTTCTTTTCAAAATTAGCACCTTCAAAATAAGCATTTTTGAAGAGAATTGGTGTATTGTTAATTTTAAAATTCCTCAAGTTTATCTTTCTTATATTTTCGCCCGATAAGAAAACAGTAAGACTATCGCATCGAGGAGGTATAGAAAAATTGAGATAATTATTTAGGGGCGTTATTTTTTTAATATTTAGATCAAGTAGCTTTCGATTTGCAAAATATACAACGGAAAGATAAAGTTTATCATTTACTAAAGGTTTGTTCGCCACGGTATCTACTATCGCGTCTACGGATACATTGATTACTTTTTTGTCAAAAATGGTTTTGCTATTTTGTTTTGATTTAATGAATAACAAAGCGAAATTGTTAAAATCGGAAACCGTCAACGGTTCCGATTCCCGGCACCAAAAAATGGAATCGAATGCGTCAGCAGTGTTCTTCATCAATGGATATGTAGGTGCATCAGAATCCAAAACGCCATAAGTAATATAGTGGTCCTTGTTAAAAAAGCTCTCTATTTTTCCCGAATAATGTAGATTTAAAAAGCCATTATTTGAAGCAACAGTTCTAGCGATAACCGCGCCTATTTTGCCACCGCTTTCAGGAATTGCAAATGTCCTCCTATTTGGTCCTGAACGATAAAAGCCTTTTTCAGTTTCAGATCCAATTGCAAAATATTTATCGGTGTAGATTTTTTCTAAAGTCCAACCCAAACGAGGACTATTAGCTGATAGTGTGTTGCCCGTCTGTTTCTCAAGATGTGCATTATGACCAAAAAGCATGATTTTAGATGTAGGTCTCCGTGAAACAAGCCATTGGAGGTTACTAAACATACCCTCGTCTCGCAATTGCTGTTTTCCAGTATAGACAAACTTTATCGACTTTTCCAAATTTAGGACAGATTGCAATAGCCAAAGGTCAGAGTCGTCGAACACTTGTTTATCCACCGTATTTTGTAGTACCTCATTCTTAACCGGTTCCAATATATTTAAAACAGTGGCGAGTTGATATTTTTGCTTAAAAATGGGATAATTTATGGGAAGACTAGATATTTCTTTCAACAAGTTCCTAGTTTTTCCCGGAAGTTGGATTTTATGTTTTGCGCAAAATAGTAAGGCATTCCATGCAGAATACTTTGGTGTGAACAAATCTCCGCCCACAATCCAAACTTTATTATCAGGAGATTGGGTTTTATTATAATTTTTCACCCAATAAACAAATTCTTTTTCTATTAAGCTGGAATAAGGAAATAATATAAAGTCAGTAACTGCTTTCGAGGTATTGTCTATCAATTCATCTTTCAATTCCAGCGATTCACTAAAATCTCTTTCTGTGAACATGACAATTTTTACCTTGTTTTTCAAAATGAGACCTTGTGTTAATCTGACAAACGCTTTTCGAAACGCTAAAGTTCCATGTGTGGCTTCACCAAATGAAATAATCTTGCTACGGTTTATCTTGTTACGATACTGGTCATTTTGGATTAAACGCACGAAATCATCAATTGAGTCAAGGTTAACCGGAGTAAACGCGGCACTCATTTCAGGAGCTATATCCCATACGACATATTTCTTATAGCTAAAGTTGACTAAAAGTACCAGTACTATAGCCGTTATTATACCTATGAAAATTTTAACTCTCAATTGTTTGTTGTTAATGGAAATAGCAAGCAATAAATAAGAATTGTTGATTACTTATTACTTGCTATCTCCAGAAGTGTAACCTAATCCTTAGCAACCTGTGATGGTTGTGCTTTGGCAAGTGTTCTGATTTGCAAGAGTGCACTGATAAATAGTGGTGGTATCATAAGGAGTTGTTGTATATGGGGTACAACAAAGCCAGCCAGTGCAGCTATTGTAGGAAGTTGTTGCGAGTTCGCCACCTAAAACTAATTTTTTCTCAGTATCAGATAAAACCGATACTGTTTTCTTTTTCAAAGTTAATTTTTTCATAATAAGTAAGTTAAATAATTTAATTGTAGTTTATTAGTCAAATTTAAAAAATGAATATGAATATGAATAAAAAAAATCAATAAAAAATTGTGAGATAGACCTATACGCTACCTTCGTCTCTAGCTATCAGCATAAACTTCATTACAGATCGGCTGAGTTCAATCTGCGTTAGCTTTTTGTAATTACACTAATCTCAAACGCATATTCGGTATCTTAACATTACAACCCACAATCACACTGAAAATAACAAGTGATTATATAATACCTACACGCCGTGTTTTGCTATCTATTTGATCTAACAAAGAACAAAATCTAAAGAGTAAACAAAAAATTATTGTTCAATGAGAGGAAGAACGTAAGCCCCGCACTTCAAATATAAAAATAAGTAACAAACATCAACTCTTTACATTTTAATCAATCAAATTAAATAAATTAAACTAAAACGAAATTGTAAATAGGGGTTGCAGGAATAGATTAAATAATTTTGCTTGTTACCGTTGCTTAATCTATTAATCTATATTTAATGATTTCCCTAAGTAATAATCAATTACTTTATTTCTAAAAACCAGGTCATATTGTGCCTGGATCAGATCAAATTCAGCTTTGTTGAAATTAGTAAGCGCGATATTATAATCTACAGAATTAAGCAACCCGGCTTGGTAACGCTTTTCGCTTACGTAAAGCACCTGTTTGGTTGCCACGTAATTGCTTTGGTTTGCCGCCAGCCGTTTATTTGCTGCATTGAAATCAGCTAAAGCCTGATTAAATATTTTACTCAAATTATTTACAGCCAACTGTGCAGCCACTTGTGCATTTTGGTAGGTGATCTTGGCTTTGCGGAGATTGACCTGGTTGGTAAAATGATTGAACAATGGGATTTGCAAGGTAATACCTGCCGACTGGTAAAAGTTATCGGAAAACTGGCGTAAAAAAGGATAACTGTTAACGGTTGAACGGTACGCGGGTGATAGTACACGCTGGTTAGTTCCATTCACATAACCTACCGTATCAAAGCCAATTTGCCTTGTACCGGTAATTAAAGAACGGGCATCCGAGAAGTTGGAACCTACGGAACCAAATAAATACAGACTTGGGTACAAACTGCTTTGTGCAACTTTGATACTTTGATAAGCAGCATCCTTTTGTAAGTTGGCCAGTTTGATATCCGGGTTTATGGCTAAAACTTCCTTCCATAAGGCTGTAGTATCGTATTTAATTTTTGTATCCGTTAATTTGCTGATGTCTGGCTTTACCAATTCGAGTTTAGCAGAGGGCAGTTCGATCAATTGCTTTAGCGTAAGCATACCAGCGTCCAACTGGTTCTGGATGTTGGTTTCGTCCAACTCGGTAGTAGCTTGCTGGGCTTGTGCTTGTGCCAAATCTGCCAAAGATTTATTACCGGCATTGTAGCTTTTTTGTGTCCGTTCTACACCAAGTTTAGCTACCTGCACTTGTTGCCTGGCGGCTTTTAATAAATCTTCACTAACCATAACCTGTAAAAAAGTAGTGGCTACGGATAAGATCAGGTCATTCTTTATTTTGGCTGTATTACTTTGGTCAGCCTCTAGCAACAACTTGTTCTGTACAATTTGCCGACGTAATTGTCCGCCCTGAAACAAGGCTACCTGTGCGCTAAAACTACCATTTACCAAAAACACCCGTTGATTGATGTAATTATAAGTAGAAACATCCAACGTGCGCCCCCAGTTAAAAGAAGATTGCGGGCTGGCACTGATACTTGGCAATAAATTGTACCTAGACTGTTTTAAATTTTCTTCGGTGAATGCTGCATTAAATTGTGCCTGTTTGATTTGCAGGTTTCGGTTTAAGGTTGAATCAATGGCTTGTTGAAGTGTTATTTTTAATTGTGCAGCACAATTGAAATGAAGTAAGATACAAAAGGAAATTAAAGTGAGAAATTTATTTTTGCTTTTAATGTTTAGAGGAGTTGTCATATTGAGCGAAATGGAAAGATCTTCATCGAATTTGTTTTTCTTTGTGCGTTCTTTTGCTTGATCAAAAGAACCAAAAATCAAGAATGCCGGATCTCCTCCGGGCGGCATTCAGCCCTGCGCGCCTGGGCGGTTACCGTTCTATTTGTAATCGTTCTGGTTGTCTTCCCGGCCGTTTGAACATTGCGGGATATGCGTCCTGTCATTGACAAATAGTGATATGACATAAATAACCATTCTATTTTAATTCTGAATTATCGAAGTTGTTTGAAATTTTATTTTGAGTGGGATTTCTCCTGTAAATATAAAATCATCCCCCTAACCCCCTTCAAAAGGGGGAAGTATGGCGTCTATCTTTCCAAAACAATATAAATTGGGTTTAGAAAGGGCCGTATGCAGGTTCCCCCTTTTGAAGGGGGCAAGGGGGATGACCTGATATTTAGCCGATAAAAGAAGCATGAAAAAAACAGCAAGAAATAAGTTTAAACAACGTCAATATTAGAATTTTAAGTCGAAACCTCCAATTCTTCTTTTATCCCTATAAATCCATCAAACCCCGCTTTGATAACAAACCTCATGGATAAAACTCAGCTTTTTCATCACTTCGGCCGTAATTACAAAAGGATAAAGATCAATATGCCCCATGCTTCTGTTGATACTGTTCATGGCAAAACTCATGGGCAGCCAGGCAGAAATAATGGACGTAAAATCTGCTATTGCATAAGGTTCGTGCTGCACTTCTACATCCATATGGTCTGCAGGTTCTGCAATTTTCGGATGTACGCTTAAACCAAAAGCAAATCCGGTTTGCAAAGTATCCATAATATGCAGGTAATGCGCCCAGGTTTCGGCCCAATCTTCCCAGGGGTGAGAACTGGCATACGTGCTGATATAATGCTGGTTCCAATCTGCCGGGGCGCCCTGCTGATAATGCTTTTGCAAAGCTTCCCCGTAATCTTCCCGGTCATCGCCAAATAAATTCCTTAATTCTTTTAAATAAATAGAATCATCAATCAGCCTGTCCCAATAATAATGCCCGACTTCATGTCGGAAATGTCCGATCAAGGTGCGGTAAGGTTCTTTCATGGCTTTGCGTGATTTTTCCCGTTCCACGTCATCTGCTTCCACCACATTCAGCGTGATCAGGCCGTTGTCATGGCCGGTCAATACGCGCGGCTTTCCTTTTAAATCGGCCAGGAAATCAAACGTTAATCCTTTTTCTGCATCTATTTTCTTACTTATCAAAGGCAACTTCATCTTCAGCAAACTGTAAACCAATCGGTGCTTTGCATTTTCGATCACCATCCACTGCCCAATTGCTTCCGGTTGGTTTAAATTTGGTATTGTACTGTTCAGGTCGCAAGCTTTGCAATAATCCGTTTCACTATTCGCTTCCACCAGCCAGTTGCAAACGCCGTAACCGTGGTTAGTACAATAACGATAAGCCTGCTCAGTTCTTTTATAGAGGGTATAAGTTTGCTTTTCCCCAATAACTAAAGGGTAAAGTTTGAGTTCTTCTGCTTCAAAACCTAACGGAAACCCGCATTGCACACAACTATTGTTTTCAAAATATAAAATATGGCCGCAATGCGTGCACTTAAAAATCTCCATCGGTTTGTGTTGATCAATTTTTTATAAACTGCCTATCGTAATTTTTGATTGGCTTAAAGTAAATATCTTTTTACCAAATACTGATTTTTGCCTGGTAAAAGAAGCATATTATTACCTTTGCCGTTCTTGGCAGTTCCGGTACAAACATTGCTGTTCCTTCATCCCCTAACAAATCCTATGTATAAAAATATTCTTTTTTTGATGGCCATGCTGTGTTTTAATCTTGCATCAGCACAAAAAACCGATACCTTAAAGAAATTGCAGGAAGTGGTGATTAAAGCTTATTTGTCGCAGCAGCCGCTTTTAACCGTTCCTGCCGCTGTTGGAACAATCAATGCCCAGCAATTGCAAATGCAGCCCGGCTTTTCGCTTGTCCCGGCCATGAACACTATTCCGGGTGTGCGGATGGAAGAGCGTTCGCCGGGCAGTTACCGCTTGTCTATCCGCGGCAGTTTGCTGCGTTCGCCTTTTGGTGTACGCAATGTGAAAGTTTATATGGACGAACTTTCGCTGACCGATGCCGGCGGAAATACTTATCTTAATTTACTTGATCTGAGTGCGATACAAAACATTACCGTTCTACGCGGGCCCGACGGAAGCTTATACGGAGCCAACTCGGGTGGTGTGGTTTTGATTGACCCTTTCGGAAACCATCAACAGCAAAGCACCGCTTCTGTTGGTTTTGATGCAGGTTCTTACAGAAGCTTTAGAGAAAATATAGTGCTAAAAGAAGTATCAAAAAACAATCAATTGAACATCAGCCAGAGTTGGCAGCACGCTGATGGTTACCGGCAAAACAGTGCTTTAAAAAGGAAATTTATCCAAGCTGCAAACAACTGGACCTACTCGCCTAACGGACAATTAAAAGCTTTGATCTTCTATTCAGACTTAGGTTACCAAACGCCGGGCGGCTTAACATTGGCGCAATTTCTGCAAAAACCGGAAGCTGCACGGCCGGCAACAGCAACCATACCGGGAGCAGTTGAGCAGCATGCAGCGGTTTATAATAAAACGTTGTTCGGTGGACTTTCAAACGAAACCTATTATCTGCCAAACTTAAAACACGTAATTGCCGTTTACGGGATGCACACTAATTTTGACAACCCTTTTATCACCAATGAAGAAGTGCGGCTGGAAAATACCATCGGTTTAAGAACATACATTGAACTAAGCAGCAAACCAATGGATAACCTGAACTGGAAGTTTAACCTGGGGACAGAATTGCAGCAAACGCGGTCCAACATCAACAATTACGATAATAACAAAGGCGTTCGCGGCAATTTGCAGGCAGCAAGTAACATCCTCACCAAACAATCTTTTTATTTTACGCGCTTTGCCGCTACTGTCCTCAAAAAAATCCACGCAGAAGCAGCACTGAGTTTAAATGATTACCGGTACAATTTTACAGATATTGGTTCGGCTGCTGGCAACAACCGTTTTAAACCTGTGTTGATGCCACGGCTTGCATTATCGTACCAGCTTAGTAACAGTTTTGCATGGCGCGCTACGGTTAGCCGCGGTTATTCTACGCCGGCAACGGCAGAAGTGCGGCCAACCAGCAACATCATCAACAATAATTTACAGGCCGAAAAAGGCTGGAACTACGAAATCGGGTTCCGGAAACAGGATCAAAACAAGCGTTTCAATATTGATGCTTCCATATTTTATTACCGCTTGAACAATGCCATTGTCCGGCGTTTGAATGATAACGGAACTGAATATTACCTGAATGCAGGCGGAACCAACCAACCGGGCCTGGAAGCCCAAACCAGTTATCAGTTGATCAAACTAAAATCAAGTGGTTTTTTAAGAAGCCTGGAACTGGGCAACAGTTTAGCTTTAAGTAAATTCCGTTTTCGTGATTATTTCAACGCAAGCAGTAATTATTCCGGCAACAGATTGACTGGTGTGCCGAATGTGGTTTCTGTTAGTCAGCTAAATGTGGTTTTTCCCGCACGCTTCTACTTTTTCGCGCAGCATAATTATACTTCTAAAATTCCGCTGAATGATGGCAATACTGCTTTTGCAAATGCTTATCACCTTATCCAATTAAAAGCCGGCTGGAACAAAAATTTAAGCAGCAAAACCAGGTTGAATGTTTTTGCAGGGATTGACAACCTGCTAAACCAGCATTATAGTTTGGGAAATGATTTAAACGCTGTTGGAAACCGGTTTTATAACGCTGCACCTTTGCGCAACTGGTTTACCGGCGTTAACGTTCAATTTTAAACAAAAAGCGATACTGTTTTTATCGGTATAAAAACAGTATCCCGTAAAATCAAAATTTACTGCTTTACAAAGTTGTAAACCACATAACCGGTTTTTCCGCCATATTGTACCGGGGATTTTAAGACCATGGTATTACCGGTGGTAGAAGTAACCAGCAAACGGTAACCTTCTGCTACATTTTTGGCTTTATCTTTATCGGATAACTTTTTAAACTGAAATTCCGGTCCGCTTACACCGTTGGAAAACGACCAGTAAATGTTCTGCGTAAAGCCAACCTGGCACCCGTTTTTCGTATTGTTTATGGTGAAAGAGCCATCGCCGCTGTTGGTCAGTTTCCAATTACTGTTTTCAAAACATGGATAAGGCGCTGTATTAAATACAGATTGTACGTTGCCCGGGAGCAGACCTTCTAAAGTAACAGCAGTTATGCCCCAATTACCGGAAATTTTACCGCGTGAAATGGCATTAGGGTTTTTCTTCAAGGCGGAACAGGCAGAAAAAATCAGCGCAACTATAACTACGCCTACTGTTTTTAACAATTTTTTTTTCATAATAATTTATTTTTTAGGTTGAGGAAAGAATCTTTGTAAAGATAGCTATCTGTTTATTATCAAAAAAACGATATGGCGATCTTCCATTGGTTAGATTTATAACGATTAACAAATTTTTGCTGATAAAAGAAGCATTTAAACATCCTTTTAATTTTTATTCCGCTCGATCCAGGATTGATAAATTTCCTCAAAAACGGTTTGCAATGATTTGGTAATACCCCAGTTCGGGTAGTGTGCCTGCATTTTCCGCAAATCACTGTAATAACAAATATGGTCGCCGATGCGGTTTGTTTCGCTGTAAGTGTACTTCATTTCTTTACCGCTGATGCCGGAGATCATATCAAAAGCTTCCAGAATAGAACAAGTATTGTCTTTTCCGCCGCCAAGGTTATAAACTTCGGCCACCCGCGGCGCTTTGACAAATTCTTCTATAAAACGCGCCACATCAAAAGAATGGATGTTATCGCGCACCTGTTTGCCTTTGTAACCAAAAATAGTATATGCTTTTCCTTCCAGGTTACATTTGATGAGATAACTTAGAAAGCCATGCAACTCTACGCCTGTATGGTTTGGCCCGGTCAAACATCCTCCTCTTAAACACGCCGTGGGCATGTTAAAATAGCGGCCGTATTCCTGCACGGAAATATCTGCCGAAACTTTGGATGCGCCAAATAACGAATGCTTGGTTTGATCGATCCTGAAATTCTCGGCGATACCATGCCCGTACTGCGGATCGGCATAATCCCAGCGTTTTTCCAATTCTACCATCGCAATTTCATTTGGTGCATCACCATAAACCTTGTTGGTTGACATGTGCACGAACGGAACTTCAGTATTGAACCTTCGTGTCGCTTCCAAAAGGTTAAAAGTACCAACTGCGTTGGTGTCAAAATCATCAAAAGGAATATCGGCCGCGCGATCATGGCTCGGCTGCGCAGCAGTATGCACAATGGCATCCGGTTTAACGGTACTGATTAAATCGAGAACACCATTCCGGTCGCGAATATCCAATTCATGGTGGTGAAAATTTTTGATCCTGTTTTTTAAACGGCTTTCGTTCCAGCGCGTATCGCCGTTGGCACCAAAAAAAACAGCACGCTGGTTATTGTCAATGCCGTGAATCTCCCATCCCAGATCAGCAAAATGGATGCAAACCTCCGAACCTATTAACCCTGATGACCCGGTTACCAATATTTTTTTCATGTATAATATATCAGCTGTGTTGTATGAATTTAAAGAGCAAAAGGTTTCAAAAAAGAAGATTTATCAGCATAATGATACACTTGATTTATATTGGATAAACAACCAGCTATTTTGGTAGGTGTTCCCTTATTTATTTTCTTTATATCAAGCCAAAGGCAAATAAGTTTATTAATGCGTTATCTTATCAGTAACAAAGGAAAGATTAAAATCAAGAAATCTTAATCATATCAAAATACATAATTCTATTATCCTCTTTTTCATCCTCATCAAGCAAAAACTCAAATCCATTTTTTTTATAGTATTTGATTTGGCGTTCTTTATTAAGGGCATCCAACAATAAAAACCTACATGCAGCTTTATGATTTTCAATAGAAAAACCCTTTATAAAATCCATTAGTTCATAAACAATTCCACACCGCTGGTACTTACTGTCAACACCTAAACGTCCTACTTTTATTGCCGGATATTGTTTTATTCGTTTAGCATTTGGAATATGTGTTTTTCTGTGAAGCCTGTTAAATATGCTATTTGTAAATCCTTTTGCCTCGCCTTTATCAACTAAACAATCATTTGATATACAAAAATAGGCGACGATGTGATTGTCGTCGCCTACAAAGAGGAAAGTATTAGCCAATTTTTCTTTTTGATATTTAAGGGCGTCTTCTTTTAAGAAGTTGTTGATGTCATTTTCACCGCACTCAAAACCACTTAAATTTATGGTGTCCGTTAATTCAATAAAGTTAAAGTCAAAAAGGTTCAATGATTATCTATTTTTCTTAGATAATACTCTTGATACTACATTTTCTATTCTTTTCTTTTCTACATCTGATGCCCTGTTGTTTTTGTTTGATGCCAATAAAGAGTTGAAACGCTTTGAAGCATTACCAGACAAAACAGGGGTTGCTTTAATTGGTCTTGCCATGATTATTACTTATTTGGTAAAACGAGTTGGTAAAATTAACAAATGATGGACAAATTTAGTAAAAAATTTAAAATCTTATTTTAATTAAAATTCAAAAGTGTCTCAATTTTAATCACGGTTTTAAGTGTTTAAATATTTTCAGCAAGTGTAAATTAATTTGTCCTTGTCTTAATTTACAATCTTCCATCAACCTCAACAGCTTTCAATGCTCCTTTTATATCATAAATAATGGCGCGCTGCTGGTTTTTGAGTTTGTTTAAATCCAGATCCTGAAACTCCTGATGCGCAACGGCCAGTACGATTGCATCGTAATTACTTTCTAATTGTTCAGGATGATTAAAAGTCGCAAAACCATATTCCTGTTTTACTTCTTCCGGATCGGCCCAGGGGTCGTAAACCGTTAAAGCTGTTTCAAATTCGTCAAAAACTTTAACAATATCAATTACACGGGTATTGCGAACATCCGGGCAGTTCTCCTTAAAAGTAAAACCTAAAATTAAAACTTTAGCCTGTTTCACCGGGATGTCCTTTTTCACCATCAACTTGATCACTTCCAAAGCAATATAAGCACCCATGCCATCATTCAGCCGACGGCCAGCTAAAATAATTTCCGGGTGATAACCAACTTCCTGCGCTTTTTGGGCTAAATAATAAGGATCAATACCCGTACAATGGCCGCCAACCAAACCTGGTTTAAACTTTAAAAAGTTCCATTTGGTACTGGCAGCTTCCAAAACTTCACCGGTATCAATACCCATTAAGTTAAAAATTTTGGCCAGCTCGTTTACAAAAGCAATGTTGATGTCGCGCTGCGAATTTTCAATCACTTTTGCTGCTTCTGCCACTTTGATGCTCGGTGCCAAATGTGTTCCGGCAAGTATAATGGACTGATAAAGTTCATTTACAAAAGCAGCAGCTTCGGGCGTAGAACCTGAAGTGATCTTTTTAATGTTGACCAGCGTATGTTCTTTATCGCCGGGATTGATCCGCTCCGGGGAGTATCCGGCAAAAAAATCCTGATTAAATTTAAACCCTGATGTTTCTTCCAGAACCGGAACGCATTCATCTTCAGTTACTCCGGGATAAACGGTGGATTCATAGATCACCAGATCGCCTTTCTTTAATGCCTTGCCTACTGCAACACTTGCTTCTTTTATCAGCCTTAAATCCGGACTGTTGTGTTTGTCGGTTGGTGTTGGAACAGCAACAATAAAAACGTTGCAATCTGTTAAAGCTTCAGGATCATTGGTACAAATGAGTTTTCCTTTCGGGGACAGCACTTCCTGTAAACGTGCAGGCCCTACTTCCCTTGTGCGGTCGAAACCGGTAAGCAAACCTTCAATTCTTTTGGTGTTTACATCAAAACCAATTACTTCGTGTTTTGATGCAAATGCTACGGCCAGCGGTAAGCCGACATAGCCTAATCCAATCACAGCAATTTTAACCGAGGCAGGTTTTTGGTAGATGGAATATGGCTTTGAATTGCTTAAATCAGGCATTGTAAATATGAAGACGGCAAATATATTAATTTTAAGTATGCCAAAAATTGCATGCTAAAAACAGTATTCCGGGCATCTATAAAAACCCGTATTAATTGTTTCGCCTCACTTTTAATTCCTCTCCAACGGAGAGGAAAAGGAGAGTTTTTATAAAACATCAGCCATTATAAATTTGATATACTCCTTTTACCGCCCTTTTTTCTGCATCGCCCACCAAAATAGTAGCTATCTTTTTTTCGATCATTAAACTTTCGGCTTCGCTGATGAACTCATTTTCATTTAAAATAATTGGATTTGGATTGAAAATATCCTGAATCTTAATAACCGATGTATCCGGGAACCGAACCAGTCCACGCCGCAAGTCGCCATCAGTTAGAATACCTTCTGCCCTTTCTTCATCACCAATAATCACCAAACCCAACCGCCCGGCCGACATGGCTAAAATCAGGTCGGTAAAAGAAGCATTGGCTTTAATGAATGGCAGGTTGTCTGTCCGCATTAAATCTTTTACCCGCGTTATCAATTTGCGGCCCAAACTTCCGCCCGGATGAAAACGTGCAAAGTCCTCCTGCATAAAATTACGAGCTTCCATTAAAGCTACGGCCAGCGCATCGCCCAAGACTAACATCGCGGTGGTTGAAGAAGTTGGCGCCAGCAGCAGCGGACAAGCTTCCTGTGTGATCTTTACTTTTAAGCAGCAATCCGCATTTCTGGCCAAAGCAGAATCCGGGTTCCCGGTGATGGCGATCAACCGGTTATGTTTCCATTTGAGGAAGGGAATGATCTTGAGCAATTCGTCTGTTTCCCCAGAAAAAGAAATTAAAATGATAATGTCTTCTTTGCTGATGATACCCAGATCGCCATGAAAAGCTTCACTTGGATGCAAAAAATAAGCTGGCGTGCCGGTACTGGAAAGCGTGGCCACAATTTTCTTCCCGATCAAACCTGATTTTCCGATACCGGAAACGATTACTTTTCCTTTAGTGTTCAGGATCAGCTCTATGGCTTGATCAAAAGTTTCGTCCAAATGCTGTGCAACTTGTTGCAGCGATTCTATTTCTGTTTGAAATACCCGCCGGGCAACTGCTAATCTGCTATTGTCCATCGGCCAGCTCGCTGATTAAAACTTCCAAATCTTTCAGGTAAAGCATGTTTGGGCCGTCGCTTAAAGCATGGTCCGGATCAGGGTGCGTTTCGATGAAATAACCGTTTGCCCCAAAAGCTTTTGCGGCACGTGCCATGGAAGGGACAAATTTTCTGTCGCCCCCGGTTTTGCCTCCTGCCCCGCCCGGCCGCTGAACCGAATGCGTGCAGTCCATACAAACCGGGTAACCAAAAGCTTTCATATCATCAATATTCCTGAAATCCACCACCAGGTTATTGTAGCCAAAGGAGTTGCCGCGTTCGGTTAAAATCACCTGGTTGTTGCCTGCTTCCACCACTTTTTGTGCCGGGTAAAACATATCCTGGCCGGATAAAAACTGTGCTTTTTTTATGTTTACAATTTTACCGGTTTGGGCAGCCGCAACCAACAGATCGGTTTGTCGGCATAAAAAAGCCGGGATCTGTAAAACATCAACCACTTCGGCAGCAACTTTAGCTTGGTAAGGTTCATGAATATCAGTTGTTACGGGCAAGCCGAATTTCTCTTTTACTTCCTGCAACAGTTCCATCCCTTTTTCTATTCCCGGACCGCGGTAGGAATGAATGGAAGTGCGGTTGGCTTTATCAAAAGAAGATTTAAAAATGATGGTTACACCTAATTTTTCCCGAATCTCAACCAATCTTTCTGCCACTACGAACAGCAGTTCCCGGTTTTCCATTACGCATGGGCCAGCAATAAAAAAGGGTTTATTTTGAAGGAGGATGTAATCCATATAAATTATGCCATTAAAAGAAGCTCAAAGATAGGGGTTGAAGCAGGAAAATTGTTAGCGGGAAATGGGAATTTGTAAGAGCCGTAGGCTCGGCCCATCTTGTAACATTGGGTTTCAACCCAATGCCATAGAAATCTGTTGTTGTTGCAATGGAATGAATTCCATTGTTATCAAATGAGTCGAGCCTACGGCTCTTACTCATGAAAATCCATGATTACATACTTCTTTTATCGGTATAAAATTGTTGTCCTAAAAAACAAAAAACCTCCTGAAACTAAATCCAGAAGGTTTTTTATGGAGATTGTTAACAACAAACCTTACCAGAAAACAGAATAAATAGCAACCAGAATTCCGCAGATAATCAAACTGCCTGCGGTAAAAGCAGGTGTAACGCGGAACATTTTGGTGTCCACTTCTAAAGCATTTACCCTTAAACCTTTGCTGTTTTCGATCATGCTGATGATGTACATGCCGATGATGCAAATGATGAACACAAAGCCCATCCGGTCGAGAAAAGGGATCTCGTAAATCCCATGTCCGTTATCTTTGGAAAATCCGGTAGAGGCCAGGAAACTCAGGTCAGCGAAGTTGGGCAGGAACTTGAAGAAAACGGACAACGCAAATCCGCCGATGGTGGCAAATAAAGCAGCGTTGGAAGTTGTTTTCCGCCAGAAGAAACCCAGCAAAAACATGGCAAAAATACCGGGGGAAACAAAACCGGTGTATTCCTGGATATATTGAAAACCTTGTTTGCCTTCGCCCATTAAATTGTTGCCGATCAACAAGGATAAGATCACGCCCAGGATCATCGCTACCACAACAGCTATTTTCCCCAAAAAAACCAGGTTAGTTTCGCTTGCATTTGGCCGAATCACTTTTTTATAAATATCTAATGTGAAAATAGTGGCAATACTGTTGGCTTTTCCTGCCAGCGAAGCAACGATAGCTGCCGTTAAAGCCGCAAAAGCCAGGCCTTTCATACCAATAGGCAACAAGTTTAGGATTGCAGGATAAGCTTTATTTACATCTGTAGCCCCGGTTGAGGTGAGCATTTCGGTGTGGAACATACCTTTTTGGTACAACACATAAGCGGCGATTCCGGGAATCACCACAATAACCGGCATCAGGATTTTCAGGAAAGCGGCAAAAAGCAATCCGCCCCGTGCTGTTTTTAAATCGGCACCCAAGGCACGTTGCGTAATGTACTGGTTACAGCCCCAGTAATTTAAGTTGGTGATCCACATGCCGCCCAGCAAAACGGTCAACCCCGGCAAATCCATATAATTGGCATTGTCCCTTTTAAAGATCATGTGAAAGTGGTCGTTTGCATTCGTACTTAATAATTTCAATCCATTCCAAAGTCCGGTAGTCCCTGATTTTTCACTTACTAAATTTAAGGCAATATAAGAAGCAACCAGGCCGCCCAGTATCAAAAAGAAAACCTGGATCACATCCGTATAACCAATTACTTTCATTCCGCCTAAGGCAATAATGATCGCAAAGATGGCCAGCAGCACGATACATAAAACAACACTAAAACCAGATATTCCGCTGATGGCCAACGCACCCAGGTACAGGATGGACATTAAATTAACCACAATATACAGCAGCAGCCAGAAGATAGCCATGATCATAGCCACCGTTCCGTTATACCGCTGGTGCAAAAACTGTGGCATGGTAAAAATTTTATTTTTGAGATAAACGGGAATAAAAAAGATAGCCACGATGATCAGTGTTAAGGCGGCCATAAATTCGTATGAGGAAATGGCCAGGCCCATTTTAAAGCCCGATCCGCTCATGCCAATAAACTGCTCGGCAGAAATATTGGAAGCAATTAAAGAGGACCCGATGGCCCACCAGGTTAAAGAACCTTCGGCCAGGAAATAATCTTTAGAAGAGGAAACGGCTGTTCGTTTGCGTTGATAAACCCACCATCCGTACAAGGTTACGATTAAAAAGTAAATCAGGAATACCGCGTAATCCGGAGTATGAAGTCTATTCATATTTAGTTTAGGTTTGAGGGTGTCAATTTAACAATTAAAAGTAATTATCAAGGAATTTTTGTAATAATGTTATTTGGGTGCTTTTACGCAAATCCTTTAATTTCGATTATAATTTTTAGCCTATAAAAGAAGCATGTACAAAAAAAGGCTCGGATAGTCGAGCCTTTTTTAACAAGTTGTTTTTTTATACACCAAGCAGTAACCTGGCCGGGTCTTCCAGCAATTGTTTTACACGGACTAAGAAACTAACTGATTCCCTTCCGTCAACAATGCGGTGATCGTAAGATAAAGCCAGGTACATCATCGGGCGGATCACGACCTGACCATTCATGGCTACCGGCCGTTCAATAATATTGTGCATTCCCAAAATGGCGGATTGCGGGGAATTGATAATTGGTGTTGATAACATTGAACCAAAAACACCGCCATTGGTGATGGTGAAAGTTCCGCCGGTCATTTCATCAATGCTCAGTTTGTTTTCCCGCGCTTTACCAGCCAGTACAACAATGGCTTTTTCAATTTCTGCCAAACTCATCGCATCTGCATTTCGGATGATGGGCACAACCAAGCCTTTTGGCGCAGAAACCGCAATGGAAATATCGGCGAAATCGCTGTAAACCACTTCTTCACCTTCAATACGGGCGCCAACGGCGGGCCAGTCTTTCAAAGCTTCGGTAACCGCTTTGGTAAAGAAAGACATAAAGCCTAAGCCAACCTGGTGCTTTTCTTTGAACTTGTCTTTGTATTTAGTGCGCAATTCCATAATAGGCTGCATATCTACCTCGTTAAAAGTAGTGAGCATGGCTGTTTCATTTTTAACGGCAACCAACCTTTTAGCTACGATTTTGCGGAGCGACGACATTTTTTCGCGACGTTCATTACGGCTTCCTGCAACAGCAGGTTGTGGTGCAACAACTGGTTTTGTCGGAGCAGGTTTACTTTCTGTTTTTGCAGATGGTTTAGGTACTTCCGCTTTCAATGCATCTTCTTTGGTGATCCTTCCGGCAACACCATTTCCATTGATGTTTTTTGGGTCAAGCCCTCTTTCGGCCAATATTTTTGCTGCTGCGGGAGAAGGAACGCCGGAAGCATAGGTTTTAGGCTGATCTGCAGCAGCGGCAGAAATTTCTGCATGTTCGGATACTTCTTTTACCTCTGTTTTTTCTGTTTGAGGGGCACCGGCACCCGCTTTGATCTTACCTACCAAAGCTCCGATAGCTACTACATCGCCTTCCTGCGCAACAATAGATAATGTTCCGGCACTTTCGGCATTCAGTTCAAAAGTGGCTTTGTCTGATTCCAGTTCGGCAATCGGTTCGTCCATTTCTACCTGGTCGCCGTCTTTTTTCATCCAGCGGGTCAATGTCACTTCCTGTATGGATTCTCCAACGGCAGGGATTTTTATTTCGATTTCTGCGGAAGCAACGGAAGCCACTTCTGCTTTCGGAACTTCTGCTGCTGGCTTTGCTTCTTCCGATGCTTCTTTTACCGGTATTTTTTCAGTGTTTGTTTTTCCCCCGGATGCTTCTTTTACCGGTGTTTTTTCAGTGCCGTCCGGTTCAATGCTGCAAACAACCGCGCCAATCGGCAATACATCGCCTTCTTTTGCCGTAGTTTTTAATGTTCCCGCAGCTTCTGCTGTCAGTTCAAACGTCGCTTTGTCTGATTCCAGCTCGGCAATCACATCATCCATTTCTACATGGTCGCCATCGTTTTTTACCCAATTAGATAAGGTAACTTCAGAAATGGATTCGCCTACCGGCGGAACTTTGATCTCTAAACTCATATTTTTATAAACTATATTTCAGGATTAATCAGCTCCGGCGTTGGCCATTTTAGCTGTTGTTTCTTCTACTTCTTCTTTAACTACTTTTCCGGCCGGCGCTTCAAAAGCTTTACTTACAATATACAATTGTTGGGCCGTATGCTGTTTGGCATAACCGGTAGCCGTGCTGCTGCCTTCTTTACGCGAGATCACTTCAAACTCCAGTTCCGTATGGCGTAACTTGCGTGACAAATAAGGCCAGGCGCCCATGTTTTCCGGTTCTTCCTGCACCCAAATCCAGCTTTCGGCCTGGCTATATTTGTTTTTTATTTTTTGCATTTGAACGATTGGCGTAGGATACAATTGTTCCAAACGGACAACCGCTACATCTTTGCGCTGGTCGGTTTGCTGTTTTTCCAACAAATCGTAATAGATTTTACCGCTACAAAATAATACTCTTTTTACATCCGCAGCATCAACATAATGATCGTCAATAATCTCCTGAAATCTTCCTTCCGTAAAATCCTTGATGTTGGATACACAAGCCGGGTTCCGCAATAAACTTTTTGGGGTGAAAATAACCAGCGGTTTACGGAACTCGTTTTTCAACTGGCGGCGCAAGATATGGAAGAAGTTGGCTGGCGTGGTACAATTAGCTACCTGAATATTATTCTCTGCACACAATTCCATAAAGCGTTCTATCCTGGCAGATGAATGCTCCGGGCCTTGGCCTTCATAACCGTGCGGCAGCAGCATCACTAATCCGTTGCCGCGCTGCCATTTCGTTTCGGCACTTGCCAGATATTGATCGATAATGATTTGCGCACCGTTGGCAAAATCGCCAAATTGTGCTTCCCATATCGTTAAAGCATTAGGGTTGGCCAAAGCATAGCCATAATCAAAACCTAAAACACCATATTCTGAAAGGTGTGAATTATAGATATAAAAAGCAGCCTGCTTGTCGGAAATATTTCTGAGCGGAACATATTCTTCTTCCGAATCTTCCAGGGTTAAAACAGCATGCCGGTGCGAAAACGTTCCTCTTTTAACATCTTCCCCGCTTAAACGCACTACGTTGCCTTCATTTAGCAAAGTGCCGTAAGCCAGCAGTTCACCCATGGCCCAATCGAAAGTTTTGGTTTCGTCCACCATTTTTTGCCGGTCCTGGAACAGCTTTTCGATCTTTTTAAAGAACTGTTTATGCTGAGGAAGCTCCGTAATCTTTTTTCCCACCATTTCCAGCTCTTCTGTACCAACAGCGGTATCGGGGGAAGTCAGGAAATCTTTATCAGAAGCCAGGCGCAAGCCTTTCCACGCACCCGCAAATACGGGTTTTACTTCCGAAAATTTTTCTTCTGATTTGGATTCGTTCAGTTTTTCCTGCAATAATGCGCGGAAATCTTTTTCCAACTGTTTGGCAAATTCAGCATCTACACTGCCTTCGGCAACCAGCTTCTGGTTATATATTTCTTTTGGGTTGGGATGGCTTTCTATCGCTTTGTACAAAAGCGGCTGTGTAAATTTTGGCTCATCGGATTCATTATGCCCGAACCTTCTGTAACATAAAATATCAATAAAAACATCTTTATGGAAAGCCTGGCGGTATTCCATAGCCAGGTTTATCGCATAAGTCAACGCCTCTACATCATCACCATTTACGTGAAAAACCGGCGATAAAACAGTTTTGGCAATATCCGTACAATAGGTACTGGAACGGGCATCTTTATAATTGGTCGTAAAACCAATTTGGTTGTTGATTACCAAATGTACCGTTCCGCCGGTGCGGTAACCTTCCAGTTTCGACATCTGCAAAACTTCGTAAATGATGCCTTGGCCGGCGACAGAAGCATCGCCATGAATCAAAATCGGGGCAATGCGTTTGTCATCACCGCCATATTTAAAGTCTATTTTAGAGCGTGTCAATCCTTCCACTACCGGGTCAACCGCTTCCAGGTGCGAAGGATTGGGGCAAAGGCTCAAATGTACTTTTTTACCTTCTTTGGTTTCTACATCGGTAGAATAACCCAGATGGTATTTTACATCGCCGCTGAAAGATTCTTCCTCGTCGTAACCTTTTCCTTCAAACTCAGAAAAAATACTTTTATAGCTTTTTTTAAGAATATTGACCAGCACATTTAAACGGCCGCGATGTGCCATACCGATCACAAATTCTTCTATGCCTAGTTTGGATCCTTTTTCGATCACAGAATCCAATGCCGGGATTAAAGACTCTGCCCCTTCCAAGGAAAACCGTTTTTGTCCTAAAAATTTTGTACCCAAAAAGCTTTCAAAAACAACGGCTTCATTCAGCTTTTTTAACAGTTGCTTTTTCTCTTCTATGGAAAAATGCGGCGTGTTGCGGCTTCTTTCCATACGTTCTTCAAACCAATGTATCTTGTCGGGATCGCGCAGGTAACGGTACTCGGCACCGATAGACTGGCAATAAGTTTGTTCCAGCAGGTCGCGGATGTCGCGCAGCTTTGCAGGCCCCAGGCCTACTTCAACACCGGCGTTAAAAACTGTATCCAGGTCAGCCTCGCTTAAACCAAAAGTTTCCAGTTCTTTTCCCGGAACATATTTGCGGCGTTCGCGCACGGGATTGGTTTTGGTAAACAAATGGCCGCGGGTACGGTAACCGTTGATCATGTTCAACACGTTGATTTCTTTCAGGAAGTGTCCGTTATCTGCCGGGGCAGTGCTTGGATCCTGTTCTTTTACAGGTTGTTCTGTTCGGCCAAAATCAAAACCTTCGAAAAATTTCTGCCAGCCAAATTCAACCGATCCGGGGTCTTGCTGGTAATTTTGGTATTGGGAATCTATATACGCTGCGTTAGCGTTATTTAGGTATGAAAGAGTATTCATGGAAAATCCAATCAGTGAAACGCTACAAAAGTAAGAATTTATAAGACAAACGAACCCAACAATTTGTTGCTTAAATAAAACCTGATTAGACCTTTAGCTTTTACGGCTGATACAAACAGCTTAAATCTTTGGTCATTATTTTTATTAAGTAGCTGTTTAGATTTTGTTTAGCCTACTTTTATACTTCTTTTATCCAACAAAAAACAGGGCATCTTCATGTTTCTTGTATGTGTAGATAATACAAACGCAAAAATTTATAGGCATAAAAGAAGCACTATGAATTTTTCGATTTGAATTTAAACAGGCTCTTAATGGTGCAACCAAAATACTGGTTTGGTATTTTATCTGAAAAAGGCCAATTGGAACAAGAAATTGAAAAGGAACTTATTGACCGTATTAAAAATAATCCTGCCCAATTTGGAATACTATTCGATGCGCATTATTCCGGTATATTCAATTATATCCTTCGCCGGGTAGGCGATTATGACCGGGCAAAAGATATTTCTTCTGAAACTTTTTTAAAAGCTTTTTTAAATATTGGCAAATTTAAGTGGAAAGGCATTTCCATATCTTTTTGGCTGTACCGTATAGCTGGCACTGAGGTACTGCAAAGCTTCCGTAAAGGAAAATATGCGCCCGACTCCCTAAACACATTAATTGAAACTACTGGTTGGGATATGACCGACTACGAAAGTACCCCGGAAAAAAAACTACAAATAGAAAGGGAATTAAAACAGGATGAAGACTTTATTCTTGTCCAACAAGCCATAAAAAGCTTTCCAATAGTTTATCAGGAGGTTTTGGCACTGCGCTATTTTGAACAAAAAAGTGTAAAGGAAATTGCCGCGATCCTTGATAAGAAAGAAGGAACAGTTAAATCACTTCTTTCCAGGGGGATAGAGAAATTAAGAAATGTTTTATAATAACTGCAACTAAAAAGTATGGGGTGTATTTTAATGATATAAAAGCAGCAATATGGAAAAAGACAATATAAAAACCCGGCTCGAAAACTTAAACATTCCTGAAGTCCCGCCACCCATACAACAGCAGCTAAAGCTTGCGATCATCAATTCTAAAAAATCATTACAAATATCCTTGTGGCTGTTGGGCATACCTTTTCTTGTATTGTTCAGCGCGATGCTAGAATCTTTTTTTCATCTTTTGCTTCCGCCCTGGTCATGGATTAAAACCTATGATCATTTTTGGCCCGTATGGCTTCGTGTTGGCATATTTACGACCACCGTAATTGTTCTTCCGTCAATAGCTGCTTTGCTCAACCTGCTTTCTATTGTTTGGTTTCAATACGACCGCAGGCAACAGGTATTACATATTGCTGTCCGTCTCAAAAAAGCTAATATCATCATCATGCTGATTGCAGGGACATTGGCACTTTTGTTTATTGGACATTCCATAGCCGATAATATCACCGGGCACGATTGATGGACCAACAATGCTTTTATCTTCTATACTAATTAAAAATGAGCGTGATGAAACCTAAAAATTTAAATCTAAAAACGGTCAAACAGCTAACTGTTGGGATAACTATAGCTTTAATAGCCATGACATTAATTTCAGTTTATAATTATCCTGAAAACTTAGGGAAATATGGTATTAAAAGCTTTACCTGGACAATTTCGCTATTGATGATTTATTTGATCTTTTGCGTCCGGATTCCTGTAATAAGTTCAAAAACCAATAATCGGTTGGCCATTGAAGAAGGGACCCGGATAGGCGCCATAGCAGGGTTTTTATGGGTCATCCATGTAAGCATTGAATATTTTGTCTTTATTCCTAAAGCGGTTAATGGAATATCAACACTCGGTTTCATGGGTATATTGTTTATTGTTTTTGGATTTTCTGCTTATAGGACGATGCAAAAAACCAGGCAAACAGCATCCGCTATCTTAAGCGGTGTATGGTGCGCCATGTTTAGTATTTTGGTATTATTTGTTTACGGTTTTTTATTGAACTTCTTTTTTATGACCCGGTTAATGACCATCCTACAATTTGACGAGGAGTTTAAAATGAGCGGTATGGGTATTGCTTCTTTCACAGTCCACAATACATTGGAAGCGGGAGGCACCCATCTTTTGATCGCACCAATAGTTGCAATTGTTTTTAGTTTATTGGGTATTGCGTTTTTAAAAATCCAAAAATATTTATCTGACCAAAGAGCAAAATAATTTGTACATTTTTTAATAATATTACCTAAGGGCCTGTTTACAATTTTGTTCAACAATATAATGTGTGCTTCTTTTATCGCCTAAAATCTATATTGTGTTTTAAGCTGATAGTTTTACTGCTGATACTTCTTTTAGCAAATAAAAATTAGCACGTTATTTTAAGCCGAAAATTGACATCTCTATTACCCATGCTTCTTTTACCACCTAAATTATTCTATGCTTTAGGCTGAAATCCGATCGCTATAGCTGATTGCTCAAACCTCACAACTCATCCACCCGTTCCTTATAAACCGCAGCCTGCTCTAAAATCTTTTCCAATTCATCGGGCTTAAGCCGGTGCAGGTTGCCGTAAATCAATTTTAAACGCTGGTTTCCGGATAGTAAATGTTCGTTCCGGGAAAAAAAATCCCAGTATAAACTGTTGTATGGGCAGGCTTTTTCGCCGTACTTTTTATTCTTATCGTAAAAACAGTTGCCGCAATAATCACTCATTTTGTTAATATAAGCCGCAGAAGCAGCATAAGGCTTGGTGCCCACTATGCCGCCGTCTGCAAACTGACTCATACCGCGCGTGTTCGGCAGTTGCACCCATTGCATCGCATCGATATAAACACCCAGATACCAGGCATCCACTTCATCCGGATAGCTGCCGGAAAGCAAAGCAAAATTACCGATCACCATCAGCCGTTGGATGTGATGCGCCCAGGCCAGATCAAGCGATTGTCCGATACAATGCTTTAAGCAATTCATGTTGGTTTCGCCCGTCCAAAACCAACCGGGCAGTTTCGCCTGATGGTTGAAGAAGTTTTTCCCGGCAAATTCCGGCATTTGGTTCCAGTACAAACCGCGCATGTATTCGCGCCAGCCTAAAATCTGGCGTACAAAACCTTCGATCTGCGGCAAACTGACCTCCTTTTGATGGTGCTGCCAATAATTGATGGCTTGTGCCACTACTTCTTTTGGTGAGATTAATTTAACATTCAGCGCAAAAGACAAATGGGAATGGAACAAGGAAGCATGTTCCTGCAGCATCGCATCTTCGTACGTTCCAAAATGCGGCAGCAGGTTTTGGCAGAAGTAATCAACCAATTTTAAACCTTCTTTCCTCGAAAGCGGCAGCGCAACTTTTCCTGCTGCTACATTTCCCAAATTAGGCACCTGCATGGCATCAAGCATATTTTTGATCCCGCTCAGGTCGTGCTCAAAAATTAAGGGTCCGGGCAAAGAAACTTTATGGTCGTAACGGTTGCGGTTATCATGATCGAAATTCCACAAGCCGCCAACCGGCTCGTTGCCGTTCATCAGCAGGTCATGCTTTTGCCGCATGTGCCGGTAAAAGCTTTCCATCACCAATTGCTTTTTACCTGCGAAAAAATCGCCTACTTCTTCCCGAACGGTAAAAAAATGTTCTGTATCGTAAGCTTTAGATGCAATGTTTAAGGTTTTGCAGAAGGATTTCAGTTGCTGATCCAAACGATATTCATCCGGCAGCAAATATTCAAACTGCTGAATGCTTCTTTTATCAATGATTTTTTGGAGATTGCCTTCCAGCGTTTGCTCATTCCCCGGATCGTCCAGTTTAAAGTAGATTACCTCATACCCGGCCTTTTGCAATTGGTGGGCAAAGTTACGCATGGCTGCAAAAAAAGCCAGGATTTTTTGAATATGATGTTTAACGTAAGTTTGCTCCTGCATCATTTCCATCAGCACATAAACCGTTTCAGGCTCCTGATCCTGAAACCAGGAATGCGTGCTGATGAGCTGATCGCCCAGAATAAGCCGTAATGTTTTTTTCACCAGTTTTTAACCGATAAAAGAAGCATTGGTTTTAGGAAGCTATCAGCATTTAGCCCTCAGCAATCAGATTTAAAAAGCGTTTTTACAACAATCGCTATTCCGCCGAAAGCTGATGGCCGACAGCTAAATGCCACTCAAAAAATACTCGCGTTCTTGTCCGTCAGTTTTTGCCATTTGGGTTCAATAATCAGCTTTGGGTAATCCCTGCCCAATTGAATACCATAAATAGCCAGCTCTTCCGGCGTTAAGAAAAACGGTGTATGGATTTGTTTTCCGGGAATGGCAGCCAATTCGGGCACCCAAAGTTTCACATATTGTCCTTTCGGGTCGGCTTCCCCTGCTTGTTTGATCACGTTTACGGCCCGGTTTTCCCGGGGGTCATTTCCAACGCCGGCCACATAAGCCCAGTTTCCCCAGTTGCTGGCCGGACTGTAATCAATCAGTTTTTCTTCAAAATAAGCTGCACCGCGCGTCCAATCTACCTGCAGGTCGCGCACTAAAAAACTGGCCGTATTCAGCCTGCCGCGGTTGCTGGTATAGCCGGTGGCATTGATTTCACGCATAATGGCATCGATAAAAGGAACACCCGTTTGCCCGGCTTTCCATTGCGCAAACCGCTCCTCCTGCTGTGTGGATTCTGCTGGTGCCTGGCCTTTAAAACCTGCTTTATCAAAAAACTGTTTACCGTATTTCTTGAACATGAACCGGAAGTAATCCCGCCACAACAACTCCAAAACCAGCGAATGAACGGCATCATTGCTGCCATGTGTTTTTTCGTATTGCTGCACTTCCCAAAAAATCTGCCGCGGCGAAACACAACCCATGGAAAGCCAGGGCGACATTTTGGTAGAAAAGTCTGCACCAAGCAAACCGTTACGGGTAGTTTTATAGGTTTTCAGCAGGTCGTTCCCCCAAACGTAATTGTGCAACCTTTTCAGGCCTTCGGTTTCTCCGCCCGCAAAACGCATGGCCGCGCGCTCATCATCAAAAGGCCCTGTTAAACCTAATGCCGCCAAAGTTGGTATTTCCCCGGCATCGGTTATCGCTGGCGTTGTTGTTTTTTGAGGTGAAACCGTACAACGCCGAACCTGGCTGTCGCGTTCTACTTTTTTGCGGAAAGTGGCAAAAGCATCCGGAATGTCTTTGATCGGGAAAGGCAAATCTTCTTTGTTGTACAGCGTGTGGCCGATAAAATGCTTCAGGTTCAGTTTCAATTTCCATAAAGCAGCTTCTACTTTGGCCGAAATCTCTGTTTCTTCAAAAGCCACTTCACGGTGATGATACACTTCTGTAACCTGGTATTGCTGCGCCAGCTCGGGAATAATAACGGCAGGATCGCCGGTACGAACAATTAATTCGCCGCCCAAATGCTTTAACGACTGGCGTAGGCCGTCAACGGATTCCCGAATAAAACGTGCCCTGAAATTTCCTGTTTTTTGTGTGCCAAAAGAAGTAGTGCGGTAATAGAACGGATCGAAACAGTAAACCGGTAAAACAGCATCGCCCTTATTAACGGCTTCTGTTAATACCTCATTGTCCTGCACCCGCAGGTCGTTCCTAAACCAAACTAAAATTGTTTTACCGCTCATACTAATATTAGTACAAATTAAACATAAATTGGTTATCTCCTGTTATTTGTTTTTTCGGCTTATTTGGTTCTCCGGCAGCATTCGCTGCAATATTTTACTTCGTCCCAACATTTCCCCCAATTTTGCGCCACTCGAAAGGCCTCCCGCAGTGTGCACAGGTTTTAGCAGGCAGGTTTGATTTCGTATATTTTTTGGTCTGGGGCATGTTTTAACCTTCGGCTGACAGAATAGCTGCTTTATAAACGAACAAACAAATGCAAGTTATGTTACCCAACAACAACTATAAATTTAGCCGGTAAAAGAAGTATGGGCTTTGAACAAAAAACTATCGTAGTGGCAGGCGGAAGCTCGGGCATTGGCCTGGCTTTGGTGAAGCAATTGGTTACAGCAGGTGCAAAAGTGTTTGTGATTTCGAGGAATGCCGGAACAGCTTTGCCGGAAGGCGTAACCCACATTCCGCATGATTTTGTTTCCGCTGACACTGGTTTTGCTGCACAATTGCCTGAAAAAATCCATGGCCTGGTTTACTCGGTCGGTTCTATCAACTTAAAACCTTTTCAGCGTTTAAACCGGGAAGATTATATTCAGGATTTTACGCTGAATGTTTTGGGCGCGGTAACGCTGATCCAGCAAGCGCTAAAAGCTTTAAAAAACGCAGAACAAGCTTCCGTAGTTTTGTTCAGCACGGTTGCCGCCCGCACCGGTATGAGCTATCATACCAGCATTGCAGCATCAAAAGGCGCCATTGAAAGCCTGGCGGTTTCGCTGGCAGCAGAATTTGTGACCAGCCAGATCCGCGTAAATGTGATTGCGCCTTCGCTTACCAATACACCGCTCGCGCAGCATTTATTAAACACCGAAGAAAAGCAGGAAGCCGCCGGAAAAAGGCACCCGCTCGGCAAATTCGGCCAGCCGGACGATATGGCTTCGGCAGCAAGGTTTTTATTGTCGGACGACAGTTCATGGATCACCGGCCAGATCATCAGTATTGATGGCGGTTTATCTTCTCTAAAACCTCTTTAAAGCAAAACATGATCTACCATTACGAGGCGTTAATGCAGATGGAAAAGCAATACCGCGCTATGTTCATCAACAGTTTGGGCGGCTTTAAAAGTTTGCAATTGCTGGGCACGGTTGATGAAACCGGAAATACCAATCTTTCTGTTTTCAGTTCGATATTCCATCTGGGCGCAAACCCGCCGCTGATGGGCATGGTTGCCCGCCCGCCCGGACCGCAGCACGATACGTTGAAGAACATCAGAACAAGCGGTTTTTATACCTTGAACAATGTTTTGGCAGGTTGGTATAAAGAAGCGCACCAGGTTAGCGCACGTTACCCTTCCGGTGATTCGGAGTTTAAACAAGTTGGTTTTACCGAAGCTTATGTGCAAGGTTTTAAAGCACCTTATATTTTAGAATCTACTTTATCTATTGGTTTGGAACTGAAAGAGATCCTGCCGGTCAGCCATAACGAAACCAGTATTATCATCGGGGAAATTAAATGGGTAAAGGTGGATGAGAACTTTATCAGCGAAGATGGTTTTGTGGACCTGGAGAAAGCCGGTTCCATTACGGTTTCCGGTCTGGACAGTTATCACGAAACCAAAAAGCTGGCGCGTTTAACTTATGCCAAGCCGGAAAAATTTCCGGAGGAATTGAACGTTAAAGCTTAAAGCAATGCTTCTTTTACCGGGTATTTTTTGGTGAAGCGGCATTTGTCAGTTCAAAATCAAAGATTAAAGCAGCAGGTTTAAGCGTTTAAATAATCCGTAACTTAATCCTTTTATTCAACATACTTCTTTTACCCTATAAAAATCATGGTCTCAACAGAAAAAATCCAGAACGATTATATTGATTATGTTTTGACGGAAGGCGAGCAGCCAAAGTCGGTTTATATTTTTGCCAAGAAAAATGAGTTTTCCGAGGAAGGGTTTTACCAGCACTTCGGCTCTTTTGAAGGTTTGGAGCAAAGCATCTGGACAGACCTCGCCCTGAAAACCATCGCCCAGATCAAAACCCAGGAAGTTTGGCCGCAATATTCTTCCCGCGAAAAAGCCTTGTCGTTTTTTTACAGCTTTTTCGAATTGTTGAAGGGCAAAAGAAGCTTTGCCGTTTTCAGCAGCAAACGTGTGGCAAAAGGCATGGGCACGCCAAAAATATGGAACGGGTTGAAGGAAGAATTTGAAAACTTTAGTGTGCAGATTTTACAGGATGGCATTGAAACCGGCGAACTGGCCGACCGGAAACTTTTCGCCAACCGGTATAAAGATGCGTTGTGGATCCAGTTTGGTTTTGTGTTGAATTTTTGGGTGAACGATGAATCCAAAGGTTTTGAAAAAACAGATGAAGCGATTGAAAAAGGCGTGAACGTTACGTTTGATCTTTTCCAGCGTTCGCCGGTGGATAATTTGCTGGATTACGGTAAGTTTTTGGTGAAGAACGGTGGGTTTAGGGAGAAGATGAAGTTTTAGGTTTGAGATGATTGTTGATGGAAAGGATTTATCTTGATACTTCTGTGTTTGGCGGTTATTTTGATGCTGAATTTGAAGTGTGGACGAAAATTTGTTTGATAAAATTAATCAAGGGAAATATAAGGTAATATATTCGACATTGACAGATGCAGAATTAAATCCAGCTCCAAAAAAAGTAAGAAATCTTATTTTAACCTTACCAGAAAGAACTACGGAATTTATAAGCACTTCTGATGAAGCAGCTTATTCTTGCCGATCAATATATTACAGAAAATGTAGTTGGCAAAACCAGTTGTACTGATTGCACTCATATCGCTTTGGCAACACTTCATGACGCTGATATTTTAGTAAGCTGGAATTTTAAACACATCGTAAACGTAAATAGGATACGTGGATATAATGCTGTAAACTCTAAACTTGGACATAAAATTTTAGAGATTAGGACACCAAGGGAAATTTTAGAATATGAAGACTGAAATCAATAACAAAAAATCTATGATTGGAGAATTGCGAAAAATTCGGGATAGGATAAATGCTGAAATACAAGATTTAACGCATGAACAATTGATGCAGTATTTTGACCGGCAGGAAACTTTGCATTCAAAAGAATTTTGGAAGAAGAAGTTGGGCGATCAACAAAAAGAGAAATAATTAAAATAAAAAGGTTTGCGCTTGTTGGGCCGATTGCCAGGTACGTGAGGATAGCAGCGGAAAGCCCGCAGCGTAGCGAGGACTTGCAGCGGATAGCCCGACCCGCAGGGGCACGCCCAAAACTTAGAAGAGCGGGGAATGCAGAAAAAGAGAGAGCGAAGAGCGAAAACAGAGCACAGAAAAGACCGGGGACCGTAAATGAGAAATATGGCGCTTATTCATTCCCGCTCCCCGATCTCTGGTCCCCCCGCTCCACGTTAAACACAAATTTTTTGCCGATAAAAGAAGTATGAGCGAAGAAAACAAAGAACAGAATAGTATACCCACTTCTAAAGTACAACGATCTGCCAAATTTGTGAAAACAGGTTTTAAGATTGGCGGTAATTACGTGAAGCATTACTCTAAAAAATTGTTCAACCCCGGCATGAACAACGATGAGCTGAACGAGGACAATGCGGCGGATATTTATGAATCTTTAAGCGAATTGAAAGGTTCTGCTTTGAAAGTTGCGCAAATGCTGAGCATGGACAAGAACATTTTACCTACTGCTTATGTGGATAAATTCTCACAATCGCAATACAATGCGCCGCCGCTTTCGGGCCCGCTGATCGTGCAAACGTTCCGTAAATATTTTGGGAAACCGCCGGAGGGGATATTTGATAAATTCAACCTGAAATCCAACAACGCGGCATCTATCGGCCAGGTGCACCAGGCGGAACTGAACGGACAAAAGCTGGCCGTCAAGATCCAATATCCAGGCGTGGGCGATTCTATTTCTTCGGATTTAAAACTGGTAAAACCTTTCGCGTTCCGTCTTTTGGGAATGAGCGAAAAGGAGCTTGATATTTACATGCGCGAAGTGGAAGAACGATTGCTGGAAGAAACGGATTACGAGCTGGAAGTGCGGCGTTCGATTGAATTTTCGGAGGCTTGCAAAGGCTTGAACAATATTGTTTTCCCTACTTATTATCCTGAACTTTCCAGGAAACGGATTATAACGATGAGTTGGCTGGAAGGCAGGCATTTAAAAGAATATTTGCAAACCAATCCTTCGCAGGAGGAACGGAATTTAATCGGGCAGGCTTTGTGGGATTTTTACAACTTCCAACAGCATGAGTTGCGCGCTGTTCATGCCGATCCGCATCCGGGCAATTTCATGATCACGCCGGAAGGAAAACTCGGTGTAATTGATTTTGGCTGTATCAAAGAAATGCCGGACGACTTTTATTATCCGTTCTTCTCCACCACTTCTTCCGATCTGTTGCAGAACAAAGAAGAAACAATTAAAGCATTTCGGCAATTGGAAATGATTTTGCCGAACGATAACCCGCAGCAGATCGAGTTTTATTACGAGGCTTACAAAGAGATGATCGGCCTGTTTGCGAAACCTTATATGACAGCTGTTTTCGATTTCAGCCACAGCGGGTTCTTCGATCGTTTGTATGCCTTTGGCGAGAAAATAGCACGGATGCCAGAGTTTAAACAAGCACGCGGCGTAAAACATTTTATTTATACCAACCGTACCAACTTTGGTTTATACAACATTTTGCACGAATTGAAGGCAGAAGTAAGAACGGATACTTACCGTCCGCACGTATTGTTGGAATACTGATTTTTTGCCGGTAAAAGAAGCATTCTAACTTATAGCCCTTTTGGTAAACCTCCAGAAGGGTTTTATCATTTCTATTAACTTCACTAATGTTAAAAACATTCATACTTTTCAAATTCCTTTTGATAACCATAGTTCCTGTTTTTCCGTAATATGGTTCGATCAGAAATTATTTCAACATCAAAAATCGCTTTTTATATTCTTCTATTCTTCTCAACAACCGAAAAAATTAAACTTACTGTAACAAACTTTTAGTTCTACTGTCAAAAAAAAATTACTTAAAAGGATATTTGTTTATATTTTGCACCATTATCACAAGTGTGTCATGATTAAACATAACTTTCTGGAAACTATTAAAACTAAAAACGTTTCCTTAGTTTTGTCTTAACATATCAATGGGTCAAACAGAAAGAATAATTCAAGGCGGCGAAGAACTGTTTTTACATGCAGGCATCAAAAGCGTGACGATGGATGACATAGCCAGACATTTAGGTATGTCGAAAAAAACCATTTACCATTTTTTTAGTGATAAAAACGAATTGGTAATAGCCCTGGTAAAGAAAAAACTGGAGGAAGATGAATGCCAGATACAATCGATCATACAGAATTCGGAAAACGTGATAGAGGAAATGATCAATATGATGAAATGTTCTGAAGAGATATTTTCAAGGATCAACCCTATTGTGATACATGACATGCAAAAATACCATCCTGATGCATGGGCTGAGTTTCAAAAATTTAAAGCTAATGTTTTAGTAAAAACACTGGAGCAGCTTTTGACCAAAGGGATCCAACAAGGTTTTATACGCCCTGATGCAGATGTTAAAATTTTAGCTAAGATGCGGGTTAACCAGGTAGAAATGGGCTTTAACACTTCCATTTTCCCTGTTGCGGAATTTAGTACCTGGAAGGTGCAGTATCAGCTGCTGGAGCATTTTAACTATGGTATTTGCACGTTGGAAGGGCACAAATTACTAGATCAGTATAAAACGCAACCAATGATTAATTCTATTTTTGCAAACGCAGATTAAATTTAAAGTCAATGCCTGAAAAAGCTGATGCTTCTTTTATACATAAAAAACTGGTGCCGAAGGCCAATAAGAAATAAAGAAAAATAATAATGTTCACCATTTTTTAGGTGATAAAAGAGGCAGGCACTAACAGCAATAACATTAAAAGGCCCATCAAACAGAAGTAAGTTACTGATAACCTAAACCCTATAAATGAAAAAAATAATATTCCTGCTTGTTTGTACTGCGGTTTGCATAAAAGCTTTCGCGCAGCAGCAGCCGGCAAATCAAACTTATAACTTTGGTATAGCTGATTGTATTAAATATGCTTACGAACACCAAAGCACGGTTGTGAATGCCAACCTCGATATTAAAAGTGCAGAGTACAGAGTGAAAGAAACGATTGGCATTGGCTTGCCCCAAGTGAACGGTTCTGCTGCTTTTACAGATTATTTAAAAATACCAACCACACTTTTGCCCGGTGAATTTTTTAATCAGCCCGGCACTTTTATACCTGTAAAGTTTGGTGTAAAATATAATTCGAACGTTTCGCTTGCTGCCAATCAAATCCTTTTTAGCGGCAGTTATCTGGTTGGTTTAAAAGCATCGAAAACTTTTAAAGAACTATCGGCACGCAATTATACCCGTTCTAAGATCGATGCCAACGTTAATGTAACTAAAGCTTACTATCAGGTATTGGTAAGCAATGAGCAGATTAGGTTGCTGGATGCCAACATTAACCAGTTAAAGCAGCAGTTGGATCAAACCGTGGCGCAAAACAAGCAGGGTTTTGTAGAAAAAATAGATGTTGACCGCATTACGGTCCAGTATAATAATCTGGTAACTACAAGGGAGAACACCATCCGTTTGCTGGCCTTAAATTACCAGTTGCTGAAGTTCCAGATGGGGATGCCCATTGAATATAACCTGACGCTGGCAGATAAACTGGCCGATGTAAAATTAGACAGTAATGTTACTACCCTGACAACAGATACCACTTTTTACCATAACCGCATTGAATATAATTTGCAGGAGACCCAAAAAAGGTTGTACGCATTGGACATCAAAAACAAACAATCGCAGTATTTACCTTCGTTAAGTGGAACCGCCAACATTACTTCCACTTATCAGAATAATTCATTTGGCCAGTTGTACAATTCAAATTTCCCGTCCAGTTTTATCGGGTTAAATTTAGTGGTACCGGTATTTAGTGGCGGCCAGCGTTTAAACCAGGTGAGGCAATCCAAGATCACTTATTTAAAATCACAAAATGATTTGATTGATCTTAAAAATTCTTTAAACTTACAGGCAAGTCAGGCGGGTATTGCTTATATTAATGGTTTGCAAACTTTGAACAACCAGAAACAGAGCCGTGCGCTTGCAGAAGAAGTACTGCGTGTTTCAAAAATAAAATATCAGCAGGGGGTAGGCTCAAGCATTGAGGTTACACAGGCACAAACAGAACTTGAAAATGCAGACAACCAATATATACAAGGCCTTTATGATGCTTTAGTAAGTAAAGTTGACCTGGATAAAGCATACGGCAGAATTAAATAACCAAACCTATCATTATTATAGTAGTAAAAATGAAAAAGATACTTTACATAGCGACGATACTGTTTTTAGCGGGATGTTCCAGTAAGCCAAAGGATAAAAAAACCGAACTGGCCGACCTGCAAAAACAGCAGGCTGATTTAACCTCAAAAATCACAAAGCTACAAGCGGAAACGGGTAGTGCCGATTCTTCAAAATCATCAGATGTGAGTATCGTTGAGGTTAAAACCGCCCCCTTTGTCAATTATGTACAAATACAGGGGAAAATTGATGCTCAAGACAATGTTACTGCCTATCCGCAATCGCCTGGTACCATAACAGCCATATATGCAAGGGCAGGACAGCATGTATCCAAAGGACAAGTGCTTGTTCAATTGGACAACAGTGTTTTAAGGGAAAATATTGCCCAGGCACAATCCCAGGTAACATTGCTGAATACCCTGTATCAGCGCCAGAAAAATCTTTGGGATCAGAAAATCGGTACCGAAGTACAATATTTACAGGCACAAACGAACTTGCAGGGAGCACAGAAACAAATGGCTGCATTAAGCCAGCAATCAAGTATGTACCGCATCACGTCGCCTATCAGCGGCACTATCGACCAGATGGATTTGAAATTAGGGCAGGTTGCACAGCCGGGTGTTACCGGCATCCGTATCGTGAATGCCGATGTTTTAAAGGTTAAGGCAGATGTTCCGGAGTCTTATTCCGCAAGTGTGGGCACAGGTAATGATGTTAAGATTTTAGTGCCTGACGCAAACGATTCATTGGTTACTAAAGTAACGTTTGCGGCTAAAGCCATTGATCCTAATTCGCGCAGTTTTGCAGTTGAAATTAAACTACCGGCACGTAAATCACTTCGGCCGAACATGACAGCGATACTAAAGATTGCAGACTATTCAAAATCAAAAGCCATTGTTATACCGGTAAAAGCTATTCAAAAATCAGAAGACGGCGATTATGTATTTGTGAACAATAGCGGAACGGCCAAACGTAAAAACGTTAAGGTTGGCGCTACGTATGGCGGGCAATCAGAAATATTATCAGGTTTAAACGCGGGCGATCAGTTAGTTACTGCTGGTGCCGCAGATATTGAAGATGGCGACAAAATAAAAGTGTTACAGTCCGGGAATTAATCAACAACTATTGATCTCTTTATTATGAAAGATCTCAAAAAAGAATTTGCGCCCTCAAGTTGGGCAATCGATAACAAGACTGCCATTTACGTGCTCATATTTTTGATCACGGTACTTGGCTTAATCAGTTATAACAACCTGCCGAAAGAAAACTTTCCGGATATAGCACAATCAAAGGTATTTGTTACCACCGTTTTTTCCGGTCAGTCGCCTCAAAACATTGAGAATCTGGTAACGAGGCAAATCGAAAAACAATTGAAATCGTTAAAAGGGCTTAAAAAAGTTACTTCAAACTCTGTTCAGAATGTATCTATCATTACGGCCGAGTTTCAGGCGAACATTAAAATCAAGGATGCAAAAATAGACGTCAAGGATGCAGTGGACAAAGCAAAACAGGACCTGCCGCAAAATGACGACAACCTGAAAGAATCCGTAATTTCAGATATCAACGTTGCCGATCTTCCTATTTTATACATCAATATTTCCGGTGATTACGATCTTAAACGATTGAAAGAATACGCCGATCTTTTAAAAGATGAGATAGAAGGCTATAAGGAAATCTCGAAAGTTGACGAAGTAGGCGCATTAACCCCTGAGATACAGGTTAACGTTGACATGAACAAGATGGCATCTGCACAGGTTAGCTTTGGTGACATCATCCAGTCAATAGGATCTGAAAACATACTGACAACAGCAGGTACAGTAAAAACTGATGGTGTACGCCGTAGCATAGACATCAAACAGGATTTTAAAAATGCTGACGAAGTAGCTGCGATGACCATTAGGAACCCTACAGGCCATGCCGTTTATTTACGTGACATTGCTGAAATCAAGGATTCGTTTTTAGAGCAGGAAAGTTATGCCCGCTTAAAAACAAATGATAACCCTAAATTTAAAAATGTTATTACCCTGAACGTAAGCAAAAGGGCTGGCGAGAACCTGATCCAGGCTTCAGACAAGATTAATGAACTAATCAAGGTAAAGCAGAAAACCGTTTTCCCGAAAGGGTTAAATATTACTGTAACCGGTGATCAATCCGACAAAACCCGTACAACCCTTAACGACCTGATCAACACAATCATTATTGGTTTTATATTGGTTACCGTTATCCTGATGTTTTTTATGGGCACCACCAACGCCATATTCGTGGCTTTGTCCGTGCCGTTGTCTTGCTTTATCGCCTTTCTGGTGATGCCGGCTATCGGTTTTACACTAAACATGATCGTGTTGTTCTCGTTCCTGCTTGCCCTGGGCATTGTGGTGGACGATGCCATTGTGGTGATCGAAAACACGCACCGTATTTTTGACAATGGAAAAGTACCGATAAAAGAAGCAGCTAAAATAGCAGCAGGCGAAGTTTTCCTGCCTGTGTTTTCTGGCACCATGACCACGCTTGCCCCTTTCATACCTTTAGCATTTTGGAACAGTTTGATAGGCCACTTTATGTTCTTTTTGCCTATTACTTTGATTATTACGCTGTTGGCTTCACTGGTTGTGGCTTATATCATGAACCCCGTTTTTGCGGTTGATTTTATGAAACCCCATGTAGAAGGTGAACATGATCATCCTAAGTTTGATAAAAAAGTCAGACGCTCCCTTATTTACCTCGCCGTAGCTACGGCTGTTGGCTACTGGATCAATGCTGGCTTTGGTAATTTTATGGCATTGATGATTGTTTTATACCTGATCAATCATTTCTTTTTATTAAGAGTGATAGACAGGTTTCAAAACAATGTGTGGCCTCGATTCCAGAACTGGTATGCAAAATGGCTTGAGCGTGCTGTCCGCCGGCCGGTAACCGTTCTGTTAGGTACGTTTGTCCTGTTTATACTGGCTATAGTTTTAATGGTAGTAAGGGGCAAAACACCTGTGTTTTTCCCGTCAGGCGACCCTAACTTTGCTTATGTATATATTACCATGCCCATCGGTACGGACCAGGCTACCACAAACGAGGTTACAAAAAAGCTGGAACAGCGTGTGGCCAAAGTAGTTGAACCAGACAAGGATGTTGTATCGTCCATCATCTCAAATGTTACTAAAGGTGTTACCGACCCGCAGGATGAAGACCAGGGCGATTATGAAAATAAAGGTAAAGTTACCGTTGCTTTTGTGGAATTTGGCAAGCGAAACGGCAAGGACACAAAACAGATTTTGACCAATATACGTAGTGCTGTACAAGGTATTCCGGGAGTCAAAATTGCAGTTGCACAGGAAAACAGCGGCCCTCCGGTACAAAAAGATATCAGTATAGAAATCATAGGCGATAACCTGGATTCCTTGGTTAAAACCGGTAACCGTTTAAAAAGCTATCTCGCAAAACAAAATATTGCCGGTATTGAAAACTTAGTTGCCGATGTGCAAAACGATAAACCAGAGTTAGTATATGATATCGACCGCGAAAGGGCAAACAGGGAAGGGATAACTACTTCTCAAATAAGCCAGGCATTAGGTACTGCCATATTCGGGGCAAAAGCCGGGGATTTCAGGAATACCAAAGAAGACGATTATCAAATAAAAGTAAGGGCATTAGAAAGCCAGCGCGGTAATATAGATGAATTGCGAAATTTAAAAATAACCTATCGCGATATGGCTACAGGTGGTGCAATCCGCCAGGTGCCTATATCTGCTTTTACAGATGTAAAATACACCGACACTTACAGCAACATCAAACGTAAGCAACAAAGAAGGGTATTAACCCTGGGTTCGAGTGTTATCAAACCCTATAATGCAAACGATGTAAACGCCAATATTTTAAGGGCCGTCAATAACTTTAAAAAACCTGATGATATCATTATCCGGCAGGGCGGCGGCCAGGAAGACCAGTTGGAAGCCGTTACCTTCCTGGGCAGTGCGCTGGCCACATCATTTGGTTTGATATTGATTATCCTGATGATCCAGTTCAACTCTATCGGCAAAACCCTAATCATCATTAGCGAGATATTTTTCAGTATCATCGGTGTATTGCTTGGCGTAAGCGTTTTCGGGATGACGATGGCCATCGTAATGACCGGAATAGGTATTATTGCCCTGGCAGGCGTTGTGGTACGAAACGGGATATTACTGGTTGAGTTTACGGATATGCTGATTGAGCAGGGCACCAATTTACATGATGCCGTTGTTGAAGCCGGGCATACGCGGATGACACCTGTTTTGTTGACAGCAACTGCTGCCATATTAGGTTTAATACCTTTAGCCGTTGGTTTTAATATTGATTTTGTAGGCTTGTTTACCCACTTTGATCCACATATCCATTTTGGTGGCGATAACGTTGCTTTTTGGGGACCATTAGCCTGGACCATGATCTTCGGATTGGGTTTTGCAACCATCATTACCCTGATCCTGGTTCCTTGTATGTATATTATCCGGGTGAATTTGAAAAACTGGCTGTTTGGTAAAAAAGAAAAAGTTAAAGAACCGGAATTGGAAGCTGTTGAAGCATAGTTGAATTATGGTGCTAAAAGAAGTACAATGCTTCTTTTATCCTATAAAAACCCGTGTTGCTTTTGCTAGCAGCACGGGTTTTGTTTTGATTATACCTGTTTTCCCGGACTTGGACAAAAACTCATCAGCACGTACAAAAAATAAAACAATGGCAAAGACCGAATACTATTTTTACCGGCACAAAAACAACATCGCAATTTAAAGCGGCAGTGTAAACCAAAAGGTACTGCCCTTGCCCGGAGTGCTGTCAACACCAATTTTACCGCCATGCCTTGCAATGATTTCTGCGGAGATGTACAAGCCCAAGCCCAAGCCAGAGAATTGGATGCCCGAAGAATCTACGCGGTAGTAACGGTCGAACAAATGCTCTTGCTTATCGGATGGGATACCGATACCAAAATCTTGCACAGACATTCGGGCATTGTCCCTTTTTTTTTCTATTCTTAAAATGATTTTTTTAGAACCTGGTGCGTATTTTACCGCATTGTTTACAAAATTAACCACTACCTGGTCTATTCTTGAGAAATCAGCGTAAACCTTTAGTTCGGTGTCGCCTTTTAAAACCAATTCATGCATATTTTGCGCCCTAATGTGGTCGCAGCAATCATTTATCAGATCCGATAGTTTAAACCATCTTTTATTTAAGGAGATCTGGCCTTGCTGCATTTTGGACAAGTGCATTAAATCATCAATAAGAGTGAGTATTTTAATCAGACTGATATTTGATTTTTTAATAAAAACCGGGATAACAGACGATGTCGGATCGGTATTGAACAACCTCCCCAACAACTGCATAGAAGCTTTTAAACTGGTAAGGGGCGTTTTTAATTCATGGCTGGCCACGCTCAAAAATTCATCCTTTTTACGGGAAAGTTCTTCCAGTTCTAGGCGGGCCTTTACCTGCCTGCTTACATCAATAGCAGTATTAATAATGCCATAAACAAGGCCATTGGCATCCAGTAAAGGTTTATAGGTAAAGTTTAAGTAAAAAGGCTGAAGTTTGCCATCTACTACCAGATCAGCTTTGGATGCGTTATTTTGATAAGCGAGGCCGGAAGTATAAACTTCATCCAGCAGTTGTAAAAAAGGCTGCCCTTGCAGTTCTGGCAAGGCCGAGGCAAGCGGACGGCCAATAACAGAAGCATCTTTGCCCCATACCTTAAGCATCGCTTCATTGGCTACTTCAATCAGCAGTTCCCTGCCGGTAAACAATGCAGTTGCCATTGGAGCTTCCAGGATGAGGCTTTTAAACCGCTGCTCGCTTTCTTCTAAAGACAGCTTTGCTTTTATTTGTACGGTTACTTCGCTGGCCACTATCATCACGCCGCTTACTTTACCATCAGCTTCTGTAACCGGCCAGTAAACAAAATTAAAATAGGCATCTTCCAAAACATCGTTACGATGCATTCTTGCCAGCGTTTCATAACCATAATGGGGCTTATTGGTAGCATATACATTGTGTAGCAAATCCATAATAAAAGGCTGCTCTTTTATTTCCGGCAGTGCATCCAGCAGATTTAACCCGATGATACTTTCATCTTTGCCCCAAAGCTCCAGCAATGAAGTGTTTGCCGTTTCTACCAGCATGTCCCAGCCGTGAAGCAAACCAATAGCTACTGGTGCCTGGGCAATGAGGTTACGAAACCTTAAATCATTTTGATAAACGTCTTCCTTTACTTCAACTTCCTGCTGCGCCTGTACCTGCGCAGTTACATCAATAGCGGTAATTAAAATGCCTAAAGTACTGCCGTCAGCTTCTTTTATCGGTTTTAAAATAACGTGATAATAAAAAACCCGAAGCTTGTTGTTCAAAATCTGATCCCAACGACGTTCGGGTATTTCAAAGGATTTACCGCTGTTGTAAACCTTTTTCAAATGCTGATCTAATGTAGGCGTGTATGATTCCGGAATAGCCGTACGAAAGGGTTTACCAATTATAGATCTGTCTTTTTGCCAGATATATAGCATGCATTTGTTTACGAGGCTAATTGTCATATCCCGGCCGGTACATAAAGCCATAGCTATTGGGGATTCTTCAATAACCGTATGCAATAACTCAAATTCATTCATTGGCTTTTCTTTACAACATCCTATTATCCTTATTAATAAGGAACGAAAAGATTTACCCTGTAAAAGAAGTATCCTGCAAAACCGCAGCGGCAGGAAACAACATTACACGCCAATATCTTCATTCCATAATTCGGGACTTTGCTTAATAAATTGCTGCATCAGTGCGTAACAAGCCGCATCGTCCATTACTGTTAATGCTACACCTCTGGCGCGTAAAAGTTCTTCTTCACCCATAAAAGTTTTGTTTTCGCCAATGATTACCTTAGGGATGCCATATAACAAAATAGTGCCCGAACACATGGGGCAAGGGGAAAGCGTGGTATATAATTCGCATTCATGGTAAACCTCAGCAGGCAAACGACCGGCGTTTTCCAATGCGTCCATTTCGCCGTGTAAAATAACACTGCCGTTTTGTACACGCCGGTTGTGGCCGCGGCCGATGATTTTGCCATGGTGTACCAATACAGAGCCGATTGGAATGCCACCTTCGGCATAACCTGTAGCAGCTTCGTTATATGCAGCTTCTAAAAAGTTTTTCATGATAATTTTTTTTTTGCATTGTGATTTTTAAATCACCCAAATTGCTGCTCCTTTTTTTATGGCAATGAAACTTCCCGGGCCTTGTTAATTTCTGTTTTAAAGGGCCGGCTCAATGAAGTTTCGTTTGAAATCAAAAAGCGAAAATTGGGTTTAAAAAAAATATTTTATATTTTTTAAACAATTTGGAGTAGATATGTTTATATTTATACTAAAACTAAAAAAATAAAACTATGAAAATGTCAGCTTTAAAAGCAATGATGATGGCCGGTGCAATGATGATTGCTACTTGTTTAACTGTTAATGCCGCTCCTGTAAACGGAACTCCTACCCAAATGACGCAGGATACCATGAAAAAAGGTAAAATGAAGATGGGAAAAGGTAAAATGGGCAAAAAAATGAAAATGAAAAGAGATACTACGATGAAAATGTAGTTCTCCGGTTTTTTAAAGAAACTAAAAAAGAGGGCTGGTTTAAACACCAGTCCTCTTTTTTATTTGGTAAAAGAAGCATGCCCATGCTTAAAAATATTTTGATCAGCAGGAATTTTAGCAGAATAAATTTAGTTTTTAAACAGCAATGAACCTTCCCGGCCTTATTTATTAAAAATTAATTTTTTTATTATTGAAAATGTTAATGCTTTAGCTAATTTATTATCTTTAAGTTTCAAATCTTTAACTCCCCCATCATGAAAAAAATCAATCTGATCCTCGAAAAAAAAGGCCGCCAGGTTTTTTCGGTAATTGCAGCAACATCGGTATTCGATGCTTTACAAGTAATGATGGAAAAAAACATCAGTGCTTTGTTGATCATGGAAAATGAAAAACTGCTGGGTATTTTTACCGAACGTGACTATGCGCGTAAACTAATTTTACAAGGTAAATCTTCTAAAGAAACCAAAATCAGTGAAATCATGACACCAAATCTGCTCACGCTTACCGGCAACAGCACCATAGACCAATGCATGGAAATCATGACGGATAAAAAGATAAGACATCTACCTGTGCTCGAAAATAATTATGTAATCGGCATGATCTCCATTGGCGATGTGGTAAAATTTATCATCGAAGACCAAAAACAAACCATTGAGCAATTAGAAAGCTACATTGCCAGCTAAGGTTCAACTTTTACCTTATAAAAGAAGCATTCCGTCAAACTTAATACTTTAAAAAATTTGTTGCTGTTTGATGGGTAAACACATTTTAATTACAGGCGGCACTGGTTTGGTAGGCAAACACCTGACCATGCTTTTGCTAAACAGAGGTTATACCGTTAGCCATTTAAGCCGAAAAGAAAACAACACTCCGAAAGTTAAAACCTTTTTGTGGGATGTACAAAAAGGGACAATTGACCAAAGTTGCATTGATGGTGTTGATATGATTGTGCATTTGGCAGGTGCTGGCGTTGCCGATAAACGCTGGACAGATGAGCGGAAACAGGAGATCGTGAACAGCCGTACCCGATCTATCAGCTTAGTTTATGCCCTGTTAAAACAGTATCCAAATCAGGTAAAAAAAATTATTTCTGCTTCGGCAACCGGTTATTACAGTGATCGCGGAGAAGAATTAATGACTGAAGAATCTTCTCCCGCAGGGGATTTTCTGGGGAAATGTTGTATTGACTGGGAACAAGCTGTAGATGAAGGCGAAGCTTTAGGCTTGGAAATCCTGAAATTCAGGACCGGTGTAGTTTTAACGGATGAAGGCGGCGCATTGAAACAATTGGCTTTGCCTGTTAAATTTGGTTTCGGCGCAGCACTTGGTTCCGGTAAACAATGGATTCCATGGATCCATTTGCAGGATACCATTGATTTGTACCTTTTTGGAATCGAAAACCAAATTACCGGCGTTTACAACATGGTTGCGCCAAACCCGGTAACCAACAGGAAACTTACGGTAGTTATTGCAAAACAATTGCACAGGCCTTTGTGGTTGCCGGATATTCCTGCTTTTACGCTGAAATTATTTATGGGCGAAATGAGTACTGTGGTTCTGGGGAGCACCAAAGTTTCTGCAGAAAAAACAGAACAAGCTGGTTTTCAATTTAAATATCCAACAGCAGCAGCAGCAATCAGGGAGATTTATGCCCGATAAACAAAGCATCAACATCTTTTGGTTCCGCCGGGATTTAAGGCTGAACGATAACGCCGGTCTTTACCATGCCCTAAAAAGCGGTAAACCCGTTTTGCCCTTGTTTATTTTTGATACAGAGATACTGGATAAACTGGACGATAAAGACGATGCAAGGGTTACTTTTATTTACCAGTCGCTGGTTAATTTGGATCATGAGTTAAAGCAATTGGGCAGTTCCATCCTCATCAAAAACACCTCGCCAAAAGAAGCATTTATTGAACTTTTGAATGAATATGAAGTAGATACTGTTTTTACCAATAAAGATTACGAGCCTTATGCCAGGCAACGCGATGAAGGGATCAACAAAATTTTAACCGATAAAGGAAGCAGGTTTTGCACTTATAAAGACCAGGTTATTTTTGAGAAGAACGAAATACTTAAAACAGACGGAACGCCTTATACCGTATTTACGCCCTATTCGCGCAAGTGGACGGAGAAGCTGAACGACTTTTACCTTAAAGCTTATCCGGTAGAAAAATACCTGCAAAACCTGTTTAAAATAACGCTGGAATTTCCTCCGCTTAAATCCATTGGTTTTGAAACCAGTACGATAAAAATACCGAAAAACGAATACAGAAATATCATTGCAGATTATGCCAAAACACGTGATTTTCCTGCATTAGAAGGAACCTCGGGCATAAGTCCGCATTTGCGTTTCGGTACGGTAAGTATTCGCGAACTGGCAACAGAAGCAAATAAACCGGAAGAAAAAACCTGGTTAAATGAATTGATCTGGCGGGATTTTTATGCCATGCTTTTGTGGTTTTTTCCTGAAACTACAGACCATGCTTATAAACCGGACTTTGATAAGATCCAATGGCGAAACAACGAACAGGAATTTGAAGCATGGTGCAAAGGCGAAACCGGCTATCCATTGGTTGATGCCGGAATGCGGCAATTAAAAACCATTGGCTGGATGCACAACCGGGTTAGAATGGTAACAGCCAGCTTTTTATCCAAACATTTATTGATTGACTGGCGCTTGGGCGAACATTATTTTGCCCGTAAACTACTGGATTATGATTTGGCCAGCAACGTAGGAGGCTGGCAATGGGCAGCAGGTACAGGTGCAGATGCCGCACCTTTTTTCAGGATATTCAGTCCGGCTGCACAAACTAAAAAGTTTGACCCGCAATTGGAATACATCAAAAAATGGGTGCCCGAATATTTAGATCCTTTTAAATATCCTGCCCCTATCGTAGATCATAAAGAAGCACGCGAAAGGTGTTTGGCGGCCTTTAAAAAAGCACTGAACGGATGATCGGGATGCTTCTTTTACCGAACTAAAATTTAATTGGTAACAGCGGTTACATTCAAGTCAAAATCCATAATAGAATTAGGCGGAACATTATAAGTACGTGTATCAACAGTTGTTGACGCTGCTGCCGAACCATAAGCTAAACCCGAGGGGATCAGCAAACGGATCTTTCCGCCAGAGTTTAAATATTGCAGCCCTTCCTGCCATCCCGAAATATAATTTGCAAGTAATGCTGCATCCAGGCTTTTGGTTTCTATTACAGTCCCGCTAAGCAATAAACGTTTAGTATAATTTAAGGTAACGGTTGAACTGCTGTAAATAGCATCTTTGCCCGAACCAGGATCAGCAATTTTATAATATAAACCAGACACGGTTTTCTTAAAGCCGGCCAGGTTGTTTCTTTTGATGTAATTGCTGATCTGTACCGTATCATAAGCCAGTTGGCTATTTACATTATATAGATAAACGGTATAGTCTAAAGATTCATTCCCTCCGATATTAATGACACCATCTGCGCTTTTGTAACCGCTTAACCCATAAGCTTGCTTTGAAGGAATAAGTAAACGGATAATACCATTACGCTTTTGAAGATATTTTTTAATGCCAAATTGTAAACCTACCGGTAAAGTAGTGCCGGTTAAGCCAACATAATTAGAAACACGGTTTAAAACGGTATCGGTAGAAACAAACTTTCCATCCAGGGTTTTAACGGTAAAAGCATAAAAAATACGGTCGGTATCTGTCAAAGGGTTTCCGGTATCCCCTGGTTTTATTACCTGGTAATATATGCCGCTGTCGCCCTGGTTCATTTTCAAACCATTGGCAGAAATATAGTTTTGGATAGCATTGGTATCGTAGGTTACGATGGTATCGTAGTTCTTTTTGCAGGAAAACATGGCTAAAACAAGTACGCACAAAAGGGCGAAAGCAAATTGCTTCATTATAGGTTAAGTTAAATTTTAATTGGTAACGTTGTATAAAGTAATATCAAAATCAAGACAAGAATTACCCGGTATTTTCAAATTTGTTGTCTGGGCATACGAACCATAAGCATAACGCGATGGCACAAAAAGCCGTATCCTTCCATTTTTTTTTATCAGCGGGATACCTACCTGCCAGCCACGTATCACACTTCCTAAAGTAAAAGACGGATGGTAACTATTGGTTTTGCTTACCGTATCTGCAGAATCTATTATTTTTGCCGAATAACCTACTGTTATTAAGGTTGATTGCGAGTAAAGACTGGCAACATTGCCCGGATTTAAAATCTGGTAATACACACCAATGGTATCGCCTACTTTTTTTATCGGAATATTATTGGCCAGTAAATACGCCCGGATCTTATTGCTGTCGATCCCGATTTGCGCCAAATAAGCCGTTCTGTCTGTAGCCGTTTTTTTACATGCCGAAACGGCAAGCACCAATGCGAAAACAAAAAACAAACTTCTCATTCAAAAACCAGACTAAAATGCAAACTTATTGTTTTAATCTGCAAAAACAGCAACTTAACATATTTTAACCAGGGCAAACGCATTAAAATAATCGTTTAATTATTATTGAATTAAATACTTAATAATCAGTTATTTAGTTTAATAATATGATGATTTATTTGTATATTTATCTGACAATCAGATGGATACAAAAAA
>JAABUT010000541.1_pt1 | contig 58502 bp, 67 predicted proteins | sample 5559281 | NCBI WGS metagenome assembly JAABUT01 (sample SAMN10711880, study PRJNA513359) | rock metagenome | isolation source: Antarctica rocks | place: Antarctica: Victoria Land, Ricker Hills nord | collected 2016-01-04 | reverse complement strand
ACATACAGCATATCATTCGCGATAAAGCGGCGGTTGCGCCCCGAAAAGGGCGCTTCGTCGGCGTAGAACATGTTCTCGAGAATCTCGAGCAGGGATTCAAAAGGCACGTTTAGGTCAATGAGGGTGTCGATGACCCAGGTGTCTGGACCAATGCCGTTTTGGAACTCGAGAGCGTAGCGTTTGAGCATGGGGAGGAGGTCCGAGACGGGGAACATGGATTCACTGAGCTGGAGTCTGTGGCCTAGTGTGCGGACATTTTCGACCACGGCTTCGTAAGGTAGAGGGCCGTTGTCGCCGCGTTCGAGACACTCGTCGTGGGTGCGGTCGAGCAGGTTTTGCCATGTGGAGCGGATGTCTGCGGGGTTGCGGTGATCGGCGGCCTGGTAGATGAGGAGGCAGAGGTCGAAGTAGCCGGCTTGGTCGGCGTAGTTGTTGTAGAGTTCCGTAAGGCTGAGGATTTGGCCGTTGAGCTGGGCGATGACTTCCGGTTTTCGGGCGGGAGCGATACGCTCGTCTTCCTTTAGTCGTTGGAGGAGATCGGATTGGATGGTGGCAACGTCTAGGAGGTCTGAGATTTCGCGGATCAGTGTTTGGCGGTTTGAGCGCGCGATGCCGGTGGTGGAGGTAGATGCGTTTGCTTTTGCGCGACCGAGGTACTCGATGCGGCGGTCTAGGGATAGGTTGAATGCGGATTTCGCAAGGGCGAGCTGGACCGCTGCCGACTCGTGGAAACGCGAGTGTTTGTTGTGGTACTTCCAGAGGAGGTCGGCATGGGCGATGTCGTCGGAGGATTTACGTTGCAGATAGGTGACGATATAGGGTGATTGGATGTCGAGAAGGCGGTCGACGCGGCCTTGGAAGAGGTACCAGTCGTAGAGGTCGGTTTGGAAGACTTCATCATCGGAGGTGTCAATGATAGAATAGGCTTCTGATATACGTTTTGATAATTGGGTATACTGGCCATCTATTACTTCTGGGCCTTGTCTGGATGCATGCTCTAGGGTTGTAATGGTTTCATGGACAAGGTTGTAACATCGCTTCCGAGATTCAAAAGCTACTGCTCGGGCATCCTGCGACAGTCAGCTTGGCTATAGACCCATTAGACAAAGGTTTTACCTGTTCTGGTCGCCCTTCTTGTATCCATGCCAGCGCTCTGTTTCCCCGATCACACTCTTGAGCCACGGTAAGAGCCAGCTGAATTGCTCCAGCGAAGAATTGCATGTTTTGATATTGCTGTAGTGCCCATTCGAGTTGCTCCATTGAAAGGTGGCCGGCCACCTGCTTGAAAAGTCTTAAGCTCTCATTGAGTAGATTCCGTCCAATTTCTGAACCACTGCCCTCCACCGACGCTTTCTTCAGCAGTTCTTGGGCTTTGAAGATGATAACATCATCGGCACTGCAAAAACTGCCACATCGTCGACGCAGAGCCTCCGCAACAGTATCGACATTCGATCCGTTGGCAATGTTACGGTTCACTATAGCTTTGACGAGCTCTTTTGCCAGGTTTCTTCCGTTGCCTGTACAGAATAGACCTTCGTAGGTCAAATTCCGTACTTGCTGTCGTGTCTGGTCCGCTAGAGAGAGCATTATCTCTTCGATACGTTCGTCAAACAAAACTAACACAAAGGCGATACCCTCGATTATGTTGTCCACAAGCACAACCAATGAGTGCAAAGCACGATGCTCGCCTTGAAGACAAACCTCATCTTGCTTTGTCGATACTCGCTCAAGCGCCTCAGGTCCTGCCAGTCCCTCAATGAAACTCTTATTGGCAGCTAGGAATTCCTTGAGCTTCAACAGATCCTGAGTAACATTCTGAAGCTTGGATAGGCGAACTGCTGGAGAAACCGAAAGTCCAGCAGCGGGAGACATCATTTCAATCACGATTGGAGCTTTCCAAACTGAGCGAACTAATCTCGCGATATATAAAGATAAACCTTGATGGCGCGATGACGGATTCACCATATCAATGGTCGGGGCCGGCTGGTCTAACATCGATTCTTTGATCGTTGCCTTACCCCCATACTCAACGAACGCTTTGCGAGCGTACTCTAGGACCTCTGGTTCGGATATGGTAGCCACACGAGAATCTGACGTTACACCAATGCCTTGACCACACGCAACAGCCAAGGCTGTTGATGCTGTCTCGGCACGACCATACAGAGTAGCGAACTTTGATATTTCCCCAGCAAGGCCCTCGTCACCACCACCAAGCCTAATGGCAGTTGCAAAGATATCTACAAGTCTCCTTCGCCGCAGTGTGTGAACTCCCGTGTTCGTCAAAATAGCGATTTCGGATGCGGAATTGTCATATTGTACTGCAAGCTCGTTGCCAAATCCAGTTGGAGAAGAGGCCGCAGAAAACGGTCGTGACGCCAGTCCAATATCTTCGGCGCGGCTTCCTAGATTGAGCCAGTACCCTAGCTCGATGTAATTCGATAGCCTGTTTGTACCTGAGCTGTGCATGATACGCCCAGCATCAGGTGCAGAGATGAAGAGTGCATCGATTGCCTCGGATTTGCTTGCGACGAAACAGAAAAAGTACCCTGGTGGATATCTGACTGCATTTCGCGTGGGTATAAGAGCCTTCGAGGAAGTGTTAAGGCCCGAATTGCTACCATAAGTAACCATTTGGTTAGACCCTTGTGGTTGGCTTGCTTGAGGTATAGAAGTGTCGGACGGCGGAAACCTGACATGCTGCACTAGCATGCTATTTGGCGGCCTTGAGGAGTCAGTCGACATACCCCATCCATAGGATGTCGCACTCATAAACACTCGACATCCAGTGGAAGTGGTAGCCATAACATGCAATTTCGATGCTTCTTGCGAAGAGATAGGGCTTATGGATATTATCGTAGTGTTAAGAGAGATGAGTTCTGATTGAGATGCTATGTGTCCAAGTTGAGTGAGCGTTTCCTTGAGAGTTTTCGTTATGACTAGATCGAGACCCCCATTAGATTTCATGTGAAACATCCGGATAGTTGATTTGGAAGAGAGAGTGTAAATTAGGCTTCTCGTGTCATCAACTGCAATTTGTGAAACAAATTCGTGTTGCGGCTTCTGACCGAAGTACAAAGTTGGTACAAACGTGGATTTGCCGGTGTGATTGATTCTCGCACAGCGGTTCTGAAACCATTTTTCTTCTTGCTGATATGTGAGCTCGTAAAGGTTGTCGTTGCCCTTGCCGGAGAAGAATACCCTCCCACTAGCGCCAGATCCCTCGATGACATTGACGTCGATTCCTCGAATAGATATGGACAGGCGCGTATTGAAGAGAGAAAGGGACAGACCCCCACTGGGATTGGGTTGTGGAGACACTCCGATGAGAATAATGTCTGCGGTGGTTGCTACGACTAGCAGTCGTTTTATTGAAGGACTGAATACACCAGCTCGAGGAATCACCAAGCGCACCGCCGTGACACTATTTGGCTGTTCCTCGAAACCTACTAGGTCGGGATCGGGGTGTGTATAATCCCAGAGATACACAGCATTATCAATTGAAACCCAAGCGTGGTTGAGGTCTGCAAAAAGGCCCATCATCGTCGAAACCTGAGCGCGATTGTACTGCTCGAAAATTTTGTCGGGTATATTGTAGGTTGTGGTTTTTTGAAAGGGTGCCCAAGTTGGCTGCGCTGAAATATCATAATCGGAGGATATTCCCTCTATATACCGTTAGCATGTATAGCTTCAGCGGACTGAGGTGCTTTTCTAGAACTTACGGCCAATGTAGCTGTTTAACTCCGGAAACCTGGTGTCTGCACTCAAAGTTTCATTGATCGCCTTCGCCGCTCGCTCGATTGGCCTGAGAGACTCTGCAGGCGACCTCGCAGCCTGTTGTGGGTTTGTCGGCCTCTGCTCAGTGAGCGCCTTGCTTTGAGAATGTGATCCGTCCAGCTGGGGAGTTGCGGTTGATCTGGACTGAAAGTTCGGCTGGCTTATTGGGCCTGACTGAAATCTGCTGGCTGCAGGCGTCTGGACATATGCGCCTGGCAAAGGCCGTTGTGGAGTCTGAACCGCGACCGACATGGTTGGATATTGCAAAAGGTAAATCTCGAGATATTAGGTGCCAAGGCGTAGGGGCACAGTAGGCCAGTGGCCCCGGAGTCAAGCCCACTGAGAACTTATATTCCTTTCCCTCAAATCCATATGCTATGTCTTGCTGTCCAAATATACATTGCTGTAAATGTTATAAACGCGTGTTGTGAGATATTCCCAGCTGGCTTGGGAAGCTTGTCGAAAATCAAAGAGCCGCACAGCGCTCGGACCATCCCCAGCCACAGGCTTTTTGCGGTTAGTCCAGGAACAGCGGGACAATGAAATTAGCGCGGTCGGTTGCGAAGTGAATTATCAACTTAAGTTCTTCCTATTCAACAAAGGTCATACATATTGTCGCATAAGGAGACTCATCATGACAGCGAGACTGAGTGTGCGCTCAATATGGAGGTGTCTGCGGTTCACGTCCACAAACATAAGATGCTCGTCTACCACAACGGCCTCAGCGCCTCCTCTGCTGCTTAAACTGCGCGATGAATTGAAAGGTGCAATGAAGGCGAAAGACAAAACCCGGTAGGACGATGTTTACATGGTGGTCCACAGTCTGTTCTTCGTTAGCTCAGAAACTAAGATCCATGAATGCAACAGACTTGACGTCCTACGAGGAATTCTCGCGGAGACAACCAATCAATCCAAAACAAGTTCTAAACCTCTCAGCTCCGACGGGCAAATATTGAGCATATTACGCAAGCGCGCCAAAGCTGCAGAAGATGCTGCCGCGGGGTTCAAAGCCGCAAAACGCGTGGATCTCACAGAGAAAGAGATGTCGCAACTGGGTGTCCTCGAAGAATATATCAATGGTGTCGAAACGGTTGGAGAAGAAGAGATAAGAAAAATTGCGGCCGAAGTCATCGGCCAGAGGAGGTTGGACGGACTGCCGGTAACAAAGGGCAATGTGATAAAGGCTCTCAAAGGTCCTAATGGGGCTTTTGGAGATAGGAATGTTGAGATGGGAACGATGGCCCAAATCGTAGAGGGAATGGTGTAAGAGACGGCAATAACGGGTCTTGTATCGCTGGCGACTTTTTGCCATGTTGTGTCGACAGGTTAAGTCACGCGTCGTCTATTCGACAACCCTCCGTGGTCCCAAGATAGACTCAAAGAGAACTTGTTATGACAGCTCCTGGTTTGCCCAGGAAACGTCAACTCGACATAGGGTGGACCTTTAACAGCAAGGCACCGACGGAAGTCGTTTATCCTTCTCAAACCGCTCAATGTATACATAATTTTTACAGCTCGACAAAAGTCGTCTACCAGTTGTACAATTTAACAAATCATTTCTGGCAAGCTCCTCTTATTTCCGTGTCTTCACCTCAACACTCTACCTTCTACTTCTTATAATGCTCATGCGACAAAACCAACGCCAATTCACAGCCGCTGCCTTCCGCCGCTGATGTTGCGATGGCATTGGCCTTGTATGCTATTCTTGGTCATCATTTCTGGTTGCAAACGATCCAAAGATCATGGCTTTGCCAGAGTGACTACTTGTATCGAGGATCGATTTTTCTACTGTCAGGAGAAGATGTGTTGTTCGGACAAGTACTTCTGCGCAATATCAGCTTAAATCTTATGGCGAATGGAAAGCTCCAAGCTCTTTGGATAGATTGGAAGTTGACGACCCAACGTCACGTACCTGCAAGCTCCATTGAATAGCTAATTCCTTGATCGTCGTCTTGATGGACTAGAATTGGAATATTTCGCCTCCATTTCCGCTCATGTGCTCGGACCCCAAGCCCAACGTTATTCTCTTGGTCGACCCATATCAAGCGTCGATGCTGCTCGTGAGAACTGCCCAGCTCCTTTGATGTGCCGTTCGGAACGAGCTCATACCCATCTGGGCCAGAATCCTTTGAAGCTCCAGCCCTTCCTGTGAGCCAATCTCTGAATATTCTGGTTGTGGTCTTCTTAAGGACATCTACACAGCTCAAGAAAACCCCTCTTCGCGGTCCAACCTGCACTAAACTAGCACTGACACAAAGCTGAAAGAACAACTCATGCGGTTCCACGCTCACAGTGCGAGTAATCATATCTGGTTGGACTGTTTGGCCGGACGAAGAGGTGCCAGGCGTAGGACTCGTGCGCGATCCTGGAACATCGCCAGCTGGATGCGAACGCACTATCCTTGGTTCGGATTCTGCGTCTTTCCCACGTGGCAGAAACCGCGAATATAGCTTTCCGAGCTCGCCCGTACCTGGAACCCTATCCTGCGTGGATCCCTCTCTTCCACACCTATCACTCAACCCTGGCGTACCAAGGTACTCGCAAAAGAGATACGGTTCGGTATACTGGGCCATCGGATGATAACATTCAAGAATGAGCTTGTGATCCTTGAGGGACGCTGCCTTCAGGAGCCGATTATGGACAATCCGATCAATTAGACCTCGGAATCTATGGCAGACGACGGCGTACTGAAGCAATGAACGGGTAGAAAATGAGTTCAAGACCTGGCATAGAATCTGTATGGACTCAATCAGCTTGATTGGAGTCGCTCAACGGGCCAACGGGATCTTGACCTCGTTGGGCAGCCTGAAAAAGCCTGCTGTATGCGCGGACATCTGATCGACAGCCATCGTGGAGGTTTGGAGGTCTTTAGGGGCATTTCATATGAAAGAACAATACCTTGGGTTAGTAGAAACCCAATGTCCGCAAACTTCACCGCATCGAATAAGGTAGATCGAATACCTACTTTCGGGTTAGTTTTTAGTGTGTCAACCGAGCATAAGCGGGGACCCCGCACCTCTCACATACAAATTTGAGCCTATCCACCTCATCCCCATCAGAATTACTATTATCGCTGTCGCTGTCGCTGCGCTCTTTGAAGCTATTCAGATCACATGGCTCAGAGGTTTCAGTTTGTTTGTAGGTTCATCAAAATTCTTTACTCCCTCCTCTCTTCTGACACTACTGCCATGTATAGACTGCCCTCGCAACTTCTCTATCTCTCATCGACGCTCTGAAGTCAACGATATCGTCTATCTTATGATCGATGAGAAGGACGTGATTTTGATCTATGACTATGGCCTCGAGACTTCGTTTTCTGAACGGATTAGACAGACGCTGAGATAGACAACGCTGTCGTCCGAATGCAAGATCTATCTGATCGCGAGACGTCTTCAAAATTGCGTTGATCAAGAAGCTTTCAATTATTATCTTCAGCTTTCTTCTCTGCATCTTTGACTATATAATGCACTGTATTCGGCATGAGATCTAAAGATTTTCCTATAGAAAGTAAAGAATTTCCCGAGATCTCGCTCAGGACCGTTGCTGCAGATCTAATTGCCGAAGGAATTTGCTGACGATCTGACTTACTGACTCGCAAGACTTCCATTTTAACAGTTCCCTTTATAGATCCCTTCTTATGAGGCATGATAGAGAATGTGTAACGAGGTAAAATTAATAGTAGTTCTGTTGAGTAGAAATGTCGAGACTCGACCTAAAATTAGGCCGCTTATGCTCGGTTGACACACTAAAAACTAACCCGAAAGTACCTACCTTAGCTGTTTCTATGGGTCACGTACTCGATGGCGCTAATGGTTCCTCGGATCGGCTTATCCCGATACCCTTGTCGGTTGATACCCCACCCTGAACCATGAAGTGATCATGAAATATATATTCCGTACGGTTGGTAGGTACTGCAACTGATACAGTTCTTCAACAGCCAGAGAACAGAATTTGTTTCCAATCCCAATTGACAGTCGAACGACAATGCCTGACGCTATTCTGGATGATATATCGCATCGGCGGTACAATCCTTTACGTGGAAGCTGGATCCTAGTATCGCCGCATAGGACAAAAAGACCATGGCAGTGAGCAATAGCAATAGCGTATATCAAATACCTTGGAATATACTGGACTGATGCATGCTTGGTGAGACGATAGAGGCCAGCAGGAAGCAGCTTCCAAGACCACATTGCCTAAACACGACCCTTCATGCTACCTGTGCCCTGGGAACAAGCGCGCTCAAGGCGACATTAACCCCCAGTACGAAAGCACCTTTGTCTTCGTCAACGACTACAGCGCTGTCAAAGAAGAGCAAGCAGACTATAGTCCTAGCGACGCCCAAGGCAGTAAGAGAACTCCCTTGTCTACACTCCTCTTAACAACCGATCACCGCTCATACCCCGTAGGCCTCCCCTCCCTCCTCCTCCGTGCAGAACCCGTAACAGGGAAATGCTACGTGATTACCTTCGCCCCCTCCCATAACCTCACCCTCGCCGATCTCCAACCTTCCGACATCCTCCCCGTAATCAACACCTGGACGCAGCTCTACACCGCGCACATCTCGCCAAAATCCCCCTTGGCAAAAGTCGCAGCAGCAACAACATTACCACCCACAAACCATCACAGCGCCAACTTGAAGAACGAGAACGCGCAGTACAGATACATGCAAATCTTTGAAAACAAAGGCGCCGCAATGGGCTGTTCGAATCCCCATCCGCACGGCCAAGTCTGGACCACTACCGGCCTACCCGAGGAACCAGCGCTGGAACTCGAGCAACTAAAGAAGTATCGAAGGGAGCAAGGGGGCCTCAATCTCCTTGAAGACTATGCCAAGCTCGAATCAGAAAAGCAAGAGCGCGTCGTTTTCTCCAACGCCGCCTTCCTAGTCGTTTGCCCATGGTGGGCCATCTGGCCCTTCGAAACCATGATCATCGCTAAACAGCACAAACGCTCCCTGATCGACCTCACCCCCCCCGAAAAAGCCGACCTCGCCGAAGCAATCGCCGAAGTGACGCGCCGCTACGACAACTTGTTCGAGACACACTTCCCCTACAGCATGGGCATCCACCAAGCGCCATTGGACGGCTCCGACGAAGAAATCGAAGCGAGCCATTTGCATGTGCATTTTTACCCGCCGCTGCTGAGGAGCGCGACGGTAAGGAAGTTTTTGGTCGGGTACGAGTTGATGGCGGAACCGCAGCGGGATATCACGCCCGAGCAGGCGGCGAAGAGGTTGAGGGAGTGTGGGGGGGAGTTGTATCGGAGGAGGGACGGGTAGGGGGGCTCGACAGGGATGTATGGTGCTTGTATATAGATGTTGCTATTATTACATCCAGAAGGAATCGCCCTTGAGGGCCGTTTGGTTGGCCTGAAAGCATATATATTCCTTGTACTCTCTCGAAAACATCACCAGTAACCAGACCCCCCAACCCTCATCGCTCAAGACCCCTTCTTCCCACCCTCCCTCTCCATCTTCCTCAGCGCCCGCTTCCTAATCCCCTCATGCATCCCCCTATTCCGCTCAACCACAACCCCGTTGTTCAACCCCACAAACGTCGCCAGCGCCCACTGCATCCCCGCATGGCTCCAGAACGGCGTGCTCGTATACGCCCACCCCTGCGCCCCGCCCGTGCGCCCAATCTTCCCCAGCACAGCCTTGACAAACTGCTTCGGCGTCGGCACCAACATGCTCGGGCGTTTGATCTTGGACATGGCCGACGTGACCAGGTAGCTCTGCACCAGCTCGACCGTGACGCCCTTGGGCGCCAGCTCGCTGCCGAGCGCCGTGCTCCATTGCTGCAGGAAGGCTTTGCTGCCGGAGTATGTCGCGAGCAGTGGGGTCGGGAGAAGGCCGCCGAAGGAGCCCATGGTGAGGATGAGGCCACGGCGGCGCTGGGCCATTCCCGCGGCTACGAGCTGGGTTACGCGCAGGGTGGCGGTGCAGTTGACGGTGATGACGTCGCGGATTTCGTGCTCGGGGGTCAGGGTGAAGGGGACGGGGATGTCGTGGCTTTTGCCGACGTTGTTGATTAGGACAGCGACGTCGAGGCTGTCGACGAGGGCTTTGAGGCGGGCGTAGTCGGCGTCGGCGTTGGCGGCGAAGTCCATGGCGAGGACTTTTGTGGAGGCGTTGTTGGCGGAGTTGGAGGAGATTTCTTGGGCGAGGGCGTCGAGTTTGGATTTGGTGCGGGAGATGAGGAGGATGGAGAAGCCGGCGCGGGAGAGTTGGAGGGCGAATTCTTTGCCGATTCCGTCAGAGGCGCCGGTGACGATGGCCCAGGAGTTAGGGGGGCCGAAGGTGCGGAGCTGGTTAGGCGTTAGTGTGAGCCTTTGAGAGGTTGCAATTGGGAAGAGCTCACAGATTTGCCGGGGAGCACGAAGATGGAGAGGAGGAGGCGGACGAAGCTGAATATTTTGAGGGAGAGGAACAGGAAGCCTGCGATGGAAAGAGCGGTGGATACGATCAGAGTCGAACTCTCACCCTTACGGCCATTATAGAAAGCGGTGATGCTGTCCATGATGAAGGTAGGAGGCAGCTATCCGTGACTCGGTGAAGGTGATATAGTCCTCCGAGGGACTGGAAGCCAGCTGAAGCTCTTTTGCCAGGGCGTGGTTTCTGTACCACAATCGTCAATCAACGGTTATTGAGGTGTCCCATTGATGCAAAAGAGAAGTACAACAGTACAAGTTGGCATATCTGAACGAGATAAGACTCGGACTTTTAAACAAAGTCTAGCCTGATTGACAAGGCTGGGCTTCTGCGGGCCGTTCTAGAGAGATTTGGGTAGCAGGCGAACTAATGGAAGGTACCTACCTTAGGTAAGGTATCCGTACCCCGCACTATCTTTAAGCTCATTCTTTAAGCGAAGAATGAGCTTAGTGCGGGGGTACGGATATCACTTACCCCGCCACCCCGCCCCTGCCGCACTCTGCGAAACCTCCTTATTCAGTAACGGAGTCTTGCATTATGCATATTCTTTGTGGACGATAAGGTAGGCTCAATCTGGTCCTGACCGGAGGCTGTGACTCTTTTTCCCCAGTGCAACTTCTACGCCACAATGGCCCGTCCCAACCTAACCTTTCCCCCTCTCCACATCGTCCCACCAATATCCGCGCACACCTACACCGTTATCGCCGTATCGGCCTTCACGGCCGTGGCAGCGACGGCCCTGACTTCGCCTCCGAGCTCTTCGAAGCCCGAACCGCTCTCGGCCAAAGCCTCCCCCAGCACTTCCCCACCTGGAAATGGGTCTTTCCCTCGTCTCAGGAACGGTTCTCAACGGTCTTCCAGGAGGAGCTGGATCAATGGTTTGATATCTACTCACTCAGTAACCCGAGCGAAAGAGAGGGGTTGCAGGTGGAAGGGTTGAGAGTGTCCGTGGAGTTTGTGCTGGGGTTGTTTGAGGATGAAGTCCAGATTGTTGGTGCTGGCAGGCTGGTTTTGGGAGGGATCAGCCAGGGTTGTGCGACGAGCTTGCATGCACTTTTGGCGGGTCGGTATCGGCTTGGCGGGTACTTTGGGATTAGTGGGTGGATACCGTTCAAAGCACAGATTGATGGAGTGGTGAAAGATGCGTCGAAATCACGATTAAATTCACACGTCTTCGAATTCTACCAAACCACTCTAGGCCTTGAAAGCCCGGGATCTATTCCAGAAAATGTGGCAGACCTGAAGTTGCAGACACCAATGTTTTTATGTCATGGCGCTGATGATGAATATGTAGATGTCAGTCCAGGCAGACAGATCCGCACGGTGCTGGAGCGCATGGGAATGACGGTGACTTGGAGGGAGTACGAAAAGTGTGGGCATTGGATCAAAGAGCCTGAAGGGTCAAAGCAATAGAGGATCAGGCTTGATGTCCGCTAGACTCTGAAAACTGTCCTGAGATTGAAGATCTCACCCCCATCAAAGATCTTCGCAAGCTCACAGACTCGGCAACGTTGTTAGTGAGTGATATGTCAACAGGAGCTTCATGAGCTTTGCGCATTGTGGAGAACAGTTCTTAAAAAAGGTTGCGAGTGGAGGAAAATCGATCGCTCAAGACTCATATGATTGGTTGGTGGGAAAAGTGAGCGACTAAATCGTTAAGGTACGGATCGCGGGCGCCAACTTCAGACGTGCGAGTATGCGCCGACAGCTCCTTTTCTCGAATAAGATGGGCTGAAGTTGCCACCCTTCAGGGACCCCAATCTCTATTTTGAGCGCATAGGTCCTTTTGCAGAGTTTCAGCCGCTCTCCTGGGGAGTCCTGCCTCAATCGGATGTATCACCAGCGTGCTTATATATCCCAAGGTTCCGTCGTCTGCTGGAAAATTTAGACTGAACACCTAAAACCTGGGGTAGCTGCTTCCATTTTCTTGGTTTTCCTTTTTGAATATATACGAGAATTATTCGCCCGACAGAGTATCCCCAGTCATAAGCTCGGTGAGCATCACTACCGAGACCACCCTGGCTGGATGCATGGCAAATCGACTAGAAATTCTGAAATTATCTGAATAAAGGTAATGTAAAGGTTATCGTAAAGATAGTTGCATGAGACCACGAGATATACATCCGTTTCGATCGAAATCGAAGGCTAGGAAGTTATGAGTAACAGTTTCTCGGCACCGGTAACGTCTGAAATTCCTACTTTCCCATTCTACTTGTATTGCAGAGTCAACTGACCAGCTGCTAGGAGCAGGCAAACCTGGCAGAGATCCACGTTGCCATCTATCGTCCTGTTGATCAGCGAGACCCAGATCACTGGGCAATTTACATCGACGACCCAACCAGCGGTGAGAGCATCCAGCAGATCATCGACAAACGCGAAAATGGTGATGTTTCACCGCCATCGAATCCTTCTCTGGCGCCATTCTCTGGAGGCTCAATACTCTTCGCTGTCGTGGAATTCCAACGCATCGTGGAGACCAAACGAAGGTTGATCAACAGATACAGCTGCTCGCAATCTTACGCGTTGTTATTATTACAAGCAGGTCTTCAACGCTTCGTCTAAGATTAAATCCAAATCAAGAGCCTTGTTTTGGATATCATCTAGCCTGTCTTAGAGTATAGGTCATGATGGCGTGGGTGAGAAACAATTGCTCGGAGATGGGTAACAGTGGTGATTATTTTATACAGGAAAGAAACGAGTCGCTTTTGAATTTTTTCATTAGTGAACGGCAGCGGTTACTCGGGGTTTCCGCGCACACTGGGCTTCCGCGCACGCTAACTACATATGGCTAATTATCTTAGTGCCCTTTTTAGCACGCCAAACCCGATGATATCTGTGACTAACCTTTCTAGGTTAGAGTGCGCGGAAACCCAGTGTGCGCGGAAACCCGTGCAGTATTAATTCAAGACACCTCTAACCAAGAAACATGCTAAAGATCAGCAAAGAATGAGTCATTCGCTGCTGAAAATATCTTGCCAAAAGGCCATGGACCGTGAGTTGCACCGTTCAAGACTGGATTCACTGGCACCAAAGAGCCTATAAGCTTCGTCTATCATTTGAGGATTAAGCGCAGAATACTCCCTCTGATCCATTTCAATTTATAGCTTGGTGTGTAGTTAAAGCAGAAGGTATTATCTTGCCCGTCCTAGACACTCTGCCCCTTGAAAACATCTTGACTTTATTTAGTTCTGACTTCCTGTTTTGATTTTAATTCCGGCTTACCCTCTTTTTGGGCTCCTCTGTATAAGATTCAATTTTTGACCGCACCACAAAGACTTAGACTGAAGGTTAAAACAGAGATCATTATAAGGAAATATACCACTGCAGATTCATTGTCCGTCCCAAGTAATTCAACATTTGAGGGGTGAAAAGGGTAGAGTGATACGGGAATCAAGTAAGATTGCGTTGGGGATACAAAATCTCTTCGTATTTCAAGCGTATAAGTGTACACACCAGCTGGAGTCTGTGCATCCCCGCCACGTATAAATAAGTAGAACATATACACAAATAGAGCGGACAACGAAATTATTCTCTGTTTCTGTTTTTAGTCTCAAAGATGAGTCGAAGCCAGCCTGAGCAGCCTTCACTGTCTGAAGCATTGCTTGAAATAAACCTGTTGTCAGGGTGTCATCTCTGAATCATCTATAGCTCGACTACACTCACTTCCCAACATTTAATCAAACAGATTTTCACGCCCTTAGACAACAATAACACGCATAATACTTGCATAAATACACTACGCTGAGATTAGAAAATTTGAGAGCTTTATACAAAGGCTTATGTTTGCCGGCCGATTGTACATTTATCTTGATATTTGGTATTTTATAACACCTTGATGATCTAGCTAAGTCATAAACAGGGACATTGTTTCGAGTTGCCCAAATGTCATCGAATGCATATGATTGATTGATGTGAATTCGCGGCTTTGAGAGGAGAGTGAGAGTAAGAGCTTTGAAAAGTCACCTCTGAATTTATGGAAGCTTCATTACTTACGCTCGCAAGCTTTTCTAATGGACTCCTCGAACAGCAGAGTTGGAAAAATCAGAGGCCGGTGCTGCCTCATTTGAGAAGGCTCAGCAAACGAGCAGAAGCATCGAACAGCGTTTCCAAAAAAAAAGAAGTGAGAACAGCACGGACGAGAATAGCTATGTTCCCGCGGAAGCCGGACAGGATGCCAAGTCCTATATCTAGGATCTACATGGGTACTGTTGTAACAGAGGCTGCAACTGGCCTACTGGAATCGATTAAGCAAGGCATACTCGAAGCCTGCTCTTGGGTCATAGAACGGTTACATGACCACACGGATTATCAAGCCTTGATCGAGGAGATGAAAAACGCTATGAACCCTAGAATGGCAGAATTGGATAGGAACCGAAATTTTAGCACTTGAGTAACTTTGTACCCGAATTGAAGGTGACCTACGTTTATATATCTATAGTCTTATGACGCTTCGTCAAGAGATTTTAACATCATCTCAAGGGGTCTACGCCTGTATAATTCGAAAGCAGAGCGACGAGATATTCAGATATGTCGGGAGCTCATATGGGCGAGGTGGCATTCGTTATAAAATCTTTAATAATCATCTCTCCAAATCGTATCAGTCGAAGCATTCTCAGAAAGCTTTATACTGTGCAATGAACGAAGTAGGTACCACAGTATCTTTCATTCGACTTACCACCTACAAACAAAGGGTGTCACCTAGGCAGATCCTTTTCACAGAAGCTATTTGCTATATTCTTTTTGGATCTTTCGACACTTTGGAATATCGCGAAATAAGGCCCTTCTAGCCTTCCTCCAGTAAATTGGGCTGGTGGCCTCAACAGATCGGATCCTCTTCGGATTCCCGGGATGAGTAACGAGGTTGGCACTGATGTAATGACATACCGGCGCCTAAAAAGACTGCAGAACTGCGTAGATTTTGGACTCACGCGTGTCGTTCCTTTATACCAAAAGCTATGGCTCGACGTCTTGGAGGTTCTCTTGCTTCAATGAACGGCTTACAATACCGGTAGAAGTTGTTACGAAATGGGGTCTCAATGATGGAAAGCCTTTCGAAGTCAAACGTTCGGTGGGAGGTTGTCAATGACACTCATCAATACACATTTGCTGCCATGGCTGAAGAAAGTGATGACAGACGACGAGTTGGAATCCAGGTCTCGAAAAATATTAGAAATTATTGAGTACATCATTGGATAGTCCGAAATATTCCTTCGGCTGTTCCGTTGGCAAATACTCTTCACAATTTTCTCACAGGAAAGATCGTCGAGAAAAACTACACATGGCTTCCCTCGAGGAACTATATCTTCGGTACTGCGCACAGAGAATCTGGAGTGGATGGGGAGGTTGAGAAAGCGAATACGTCCAAGGGTAATAACACTTTGGACCTGACCTATACGGGCAGCTTCATTTGGAGCGATCCGAAGAGACTGGTAGAAACCAAACCAGGCAATATGGTGGCAAAAGATCTAAACTGCTTAAAGGCTACGGTGGCTGTAGACGTGGAGCAAAATGACGCCGCTGGAACAGCTGAGGGCTGTAACCGCTGCTATGAACACGAGTACGACGAGTGTGATTGGTGCGATGAATGCGGACCAACGGCAAAGGTTGACAACTGGCTTCAAGAACTTCTCGATAGACATCATCAGTTGTTGAGGCAGCAGGGCTGTTTGACTTACACAGGAAGGTCCTGGACGCCTATCCATTGGAGGATTGCGATGATAGTATCTAGGTACACATTAAGTAGCCAAACACATTGGCCGACGAAGAACATTCTCGCGCTTGAGCTACTGGCTATCGGTATAGCTAACCCAAATAGCGTGCCGTCGATTCGATACTAGGACCTATCTACGAGTAGTCGTTCAAGAGTATTCCCAACGACTATTTTATCTCTATTCTACATGATTCTCTTGACTCTTGAAACGAGCCGATGCCACATGTTTACTTATTACTACCAGAGCTCAGATACTAGGATTCTATGCTCTTGCCCTGCGCGAGCATTTTGGGAAATTCTGGCGTGAGCAGCGCTGGAAAGAAAATGTAAATTGTATATATATGACTTTTGACAGACAATATTATAAAATATGGCAAGATGGCCGAGTTGGTTATGGCGCCGTAAGACCCCGCACTGCCTCACATATGTCGTTTTAATTACTGACTTAATTCCAGAGGTTAAGGTATTCTTACATCCTGGTCTCGAAAGGGGCGTGGGTTCAAGTCCCACTCTTGTCAATTTTATTTTTCTCAGTTGGAATAAGTTGTTTTGATATTTTGATCCATACTCTAAATCCCTTACTCCCTTTCGAAAATTCGATAGGATTTAAATAGGGAACCACTAAACGTACATCTCTTTTCACTACATGTACGAGTCCCCCATTTCACTACCTACCTACCTTACATATACACCCCCCTCAACTAGGTCTAGTGGCCATCAAAATAGGGTTAGCGGCATAATATTTCATAACAACGCGCATGCGTTCTTCTTCATCAACCAACTACTCTACCTACCCACCACCCATCCTACCTCATCGCCGCCATGGATCTTGCATCCCCTCCAGTAGGTGAGCTCTATGTGAGCGACGAGAAGCTCATCGCTGCGGCCAATACGTGGGCTGGAGCCCACGGTTACGCTCTCATCGTCAGTCGCTCGAACAAAAACAAGCGGGGAATCAAGGATAAAATTTGGTTGAGGTGTGATAGAGGTGGTAAACCAGGTGGTACTGACGGGCAAAAGAGACTACATGCCGGCTCAAGGCTCATCGAACGTCCCTTCGAAGCAATAGCTAGCGAACTCTACCCAACGCGAATCTAGTCAATTTGAACGCGTGGAAGCGAATCTACAGCAACGAGCTGAGCAAGAGCTAGGGCAAACATATAGAGAGGCTAGGGGTAGGAGTAGGGGCCGAAGCAGAGGTAGACCGCGAGTCGAAGGTCTCTGTAGGGGGCGGGGGCGGGGGCGAGGGCGAGATCGAGAAGGTAGAGAGGGTGAAGCTTCGGCTGAGCCTATATCAAAGCAACAAGAGAGGGATGAAGACTTCTATGAGATGTTTCAAATTTGATCAAATGTAAATTTGCTTCTAAAAAACATTCGTTCTCAGCGATACTTGATTATTGATGACCAGCTCAAAGAAATATAAGTACCTTCGAGGCCTGCAGCTGTTCGCCTGCAGCTGTTCAATAGCTGAACACTATTTTGATGATCGCTAGACCTAATTGAGGGGGGTGTATATGTAGTGAAATGATGCGTGTACATGTAGTGAAAAGGGGTGTACGTTTAGTGGTTTCCATAACGAATTGATACATATGACTAGATTATGTCAAGACTACGTCAAGACTACATCAAGACTACATCAAGACTACAACATCAATAGTCGTGTCGGGCTCGGCTTGACAATGCTTGACAAACTCTCTATACTTGTCTCTCTCCCTCGAGTTATCGAAAGCTTCTTAATAATTAGCTATACCATAATATACCCTCATACTGTGCCTGCTTAGAATATCACATTGCCATATAATTCATATAGACTTCGTCTATTCTCTGGGCAGGCCTCGTCTAACACAAGACGTTCGACATAGTAGAGTATGCTGATCTTCTGCCCGAACTATCAGAATAATCGTCAGAAGCTGACATGTGTCGTTTGTTTCTGCTTCTCTGAACATCGTCTAACATCTTCAAAAAGCCTACATGCAGTCACAGGCTGGGTGGTTCGCAACGGCATGCTCAGTCAATATTCCCTGACGAGAAATCAACTCTACGAATAAATGAAGAACAGCGATAGAGCAAAGAAGTCAAGACAGACCAGAAAGATAGAACAGAGTACAGATTAAGCAGTAACAACAAACTGAAGTCAAAACAATCAAAGAAGTGATGAGATGTTTTTACCCTAAGGTTTCCTGCCAGACATTTTAAATAGAATGCCTTCATTAGTTATAAATAACCAGACAGTAAGTAGTGTATGAAATCAAATAAAAAAAAGGAACGAAAGAATCTTCGTCTCTGTTTGAGTGACATAGTGACTTAACTTTTGCTATTTCTGTAGAATTTAGAAGTAATCAGCGGTCGCAATAATTGAAAAATGGACAGAGATTCACATCTCGAAATGTTGCAGCCTTGCTGCCACTAATTCATCACCTCATTCATTGATGAGCGGCGAGAAGATAGCATGTGGGTGGAAAACATGGAAATACTGCGAATGAAAAACATGATCGGCATGCATTTAAAGAGCTCATCAAGACTGGTATATACACAACTGAGAGCTGTAAATATCGATCAAACGACTGCTGCCGTGCATCTGACGTTTGAATGAAACGCATGGAAATCACAGTTGGAAAAACAACAAATGAGAGGAGAAAAGTCGACGGCTCGCCGAAGAATTGAAAATATATTGAATTTCACGGCCTGGCAAGGTAGAAAGAAATATCATCTAGCATTTGGTTCATTTGCAAAACCTGCTCTCCCGTGCTCCCTCTCCCGTTCTTCCTCTCTGTTCCCCCTTTGCTCCTTCGATACTCCCACCTGCTCCCTCGTTGCTCCCCCGTACTCATATAGTCCTCCTTGTAGAGCGGACGCCAACGATTTGTTCCGCTTCTTGCACACAGCACTGCCAAGATGACAAAAAAATAAATCCCAACCTCAACCCCCCGGCAAGTTTTAGGGTGAGCGCCGCATAGGCTTCAAAGGGAGATTCAGACATTGCTATCAGCACTCACGTCGGATGGCTTTCAAGGTCAAGTATCGGGTGAGAGAGCTCGGAAGTCGACAAGATCGTAGAGTATGTCACCTTACTAAAATATAACAAGGAGGTGAGTTTGAGATATGTCGCAGCAATATTTTGGCCCACGCCATCACCTTTGGATATTTGTTGGGGAGATACTCCAACATCTCCGCTTTCCAATGTATGAGGCAGGGGTTTCAGACTTGAAGCGCTTAAAAATATGAGGCGTGGTACCTGAAAGCCTTTGATGGCTTCATACGCGCGCTCGCGACATAACCAAAAAGATCTACATATTGAAACCAAACCTTCTTCAAGAACTTTCCAAAAGTTCCAACCGTACTTCTCTCACCCAAAACTCCCTCTACCTCTCCAATCTACTACCACCAAAGGATAATCATGACCATCTACCCTCCACCCCCGGCCCCTGCCTCATCCCGCATGCTCTCCGCAACCTTCGTCGCCCTCTGCTCTGCCCCCCACAGCATCTGCAACTGTGTCTCGCGCCCTTTCGCCCTCGCAACTCCTTTCGTCCGCTCCAGCAAAGAGAGTGCGCTCTTTACAAGGACAACAGTGAGGGCTTTCATCACAGCTGCCCATTCTACTTCTGAGTTGATAGCGTAGTCTCCGATGAATAGGTCGTAGCAAGAGTTTTTTTCCTGATGATGACGATGACGATGACGATGATGATGATGGCGGGGCGAGGCGTCGCTCTGCTGTTGTTGGTCTGGATGGGTGGAGGATGATGATAATGCGCGGCGCTGGTTGTACACGCGCACGACCTCTTCCAGGATGGACACGAGTCTGTTGATGATGACCGCCGCAAGCATCATGTGGTCCGAGCGAGTGCTGCAGTGTGTGCAGTCCAGGGTTTGGGTGCAGTGCTGGAGGGCGGTTTTGATATGGGCGAGGGTGAAGTGCGTGGTTTGGATTGAGATACGGCTCGATCTGCTTTGGGATTCCTCGAGGAGGGCGGACATGGCTTGGGGGCAGCGGCAGAGCGTTCGGATGTTGGTTTGGGTGGAGATTTCGGATTCGGAGGTTGGGAATGCGAGGTCTTTGTCGGATGCAGACGTCGGATGGGTGCTTATACTGTCGTTCTCAAATGGCCATTGAGGAGTTGAAACTGAGATTGGACTAATAGAGGGGATGATAGGGTCGAGGCGCGGAGAGGATGTGAGGTCAGGGGAGGGTATTTGATTTGGGATTGAGTTGCCGACCGCTATGTAAGTTAGCGTTTCATTACTCAATTGATTTAAGAAGTTGCATGTGGGACATCTGGAGCGTCATACTCTCATTCATAGTCTCAACGATATTTGGATAGCTGAAATCAAAATTTGAGGCATCGTGATCTTGTGGACTATTGTTGCGCATCAGGTCAGGAAGGAATCGACCGAAGAGTATTTCTTCTTCCTCTACCCCAGGCCCTTGAATGATATCCGGGCTCGACATTGTTCCTACCGGAGTATTCTCATATCGAGGCGTTTGATCGTCGTACACCGTGTCAAAAGTCTCCTCCCTACACCTAGAGCAAACTTCTGGATGCGTTCCGCGGCCAGACAAGTTTTGCTGATTCGGCGATGTTTCATTCTGGCTAAAAGTTCTTCTCCGAGACCTTGTCCGTCGATTGGCATCGTGATTCCGCTGGATCTCCTTTTTGCTGCGGTATTTGGTGTACGAGCAAGCAGTGGAGGAAGCCTTGCACCGGAAACAGCCCGGTTTCTGGCCGTCGCATCTAAGCTGAGACGACACAACATTGTCATTAGTGACAGATTCTTAGACCATAGAGCGTTTCGCTCAACCTTTTTCGCCCGGCAGCTGTCACAAGCAAAATGAGCCATGGCATTTCCACTTTGTTCGGCCCCTCCAGTACATCGCTCCACAAATTGCGTCTCATTGCTGCTGGCGTTATAATGCAGTGCCGAACATGTTATTCGTGGCGCCTGTGGCGCCTGTGGCGCCTAAAAGCCAAGAAACACTTATTAAAATCTAGACTCTGAAAAGATGTGTTCTGCAGTTCTGCAGCAAGACTAAGCCAAGTAGAGTGATATGAGCTGATCAATTGGATGCTCAAATTTTACCGCCCGATGATATGCGAGACTTCTGGGCCCCACAGGTGTACAGGCAGATCAAGTGAGACAAAAGAAGCTGGGGGACTCTGCAAGATAAAAAGAGTAAAACCATCATGGTGTGAGGGAAACGAGGCTGAAGGATATGCTCCTCCAGACAAATCAAGGGTCGTGTAAATTTGCATGCTGCTTGCACTGCGCTTTTCCCTTTCTGCGCCAATGATTGATGCAATGGCGGGGCGTTAGGCAGGATTGATGCTGATGCGTGGGCAGCCTTGATTGCCTGAGTTGTCTGTCCTGCTACCCTGCAGGAGTGTGGTGGGGTATGACGGATGGGTGCCACAGCTGTGGAGTAGCGGTCGGAGCGATTACTCAAAAGGGTGTTCAGTTCACTTTTTTCCTTTTGCGGAGGTGTTCTTTCAAGCATCTTCCACAGCACTCCAAGCACTTTTGCAGTGTCCCTCACTCGTATAGGCACTGGCCTAGTCACCCTTCAAGCAACAGAACAACATGACGCCCGAGCCGTTCGAACCGTCCAAAGACATGCCGAGCCTTACAGACAAGGTCTTCCTCGTCACCGGAGGTAAAAATCACATCCTTGGGGCCCAGTATCGCTTAGAGTGAGTGAGTCTTCTACTGACCGAGAGATCTTTGCGTGCCTTTAGGAACATCAGGACTGGGGAAGGAAGCCGTCTTAGCTCTCTCGCGCAAGCAGCCGTCGCGGATCTATTTCACCGGTCGAAACTCAAAAGCCGCGGCCGAAGTCATGTCACAAGTGAAGAGTGAGAGCGCTACGAGGAATCCTTCCCTCAACATTACCTTCCTCGAATGCGACCATACTTCTCTCCCTTCCGTCCAGGTTGCTATCAAGAGGTTCCTGTCTGAGTCACAGCGACTCGATACCCTCTTCTGCAATGCCGGGGTGATGGGAACGGATCCCAGTCTGACAAAAGATGGCTACGAACATCAGTTCGGGATCAATCAAATGGCACATGCTCTCGTGATCAAGATGCTTCTCCCTACACTGCAGAGCAGCGCTCAAGAGACTGGTGACGTACGTGTCGTCTTTGGTTCTTCTATTGGCTTCCGGTGGACGCCATCCGGAGGCATCCGTTTCGATGAGCTGAAGACCACACAAGACTATTGGTTTGCCGGGCGATGGGTTCGATATGGGCAAAGCAAGCTTGCCAATGTTGTCTACGCATCAGAATTAGCTCGACGCTTTCCCGAAATCACTTCCGTTTCGGTTCATCCTGGCGTTATCTACACTAATCTTTGGAGTGTTAAGTGGAGTCTACTGAACCGAGTGTTCGTCTACCTTGCCACTCTGGGCCAGGCTGTCCCTGTGGAAGAAGGAGCACGTACTTCATGCTGGGCTATGACTACGTCTAAAGCAAAGCTCTCAAATGGCGCCTTCTACGAAAAGGTCGGAGTGGTTGGTTCGCCTTCAAAGGACTCGTCAAACGCGGAACTGGGTGAGAAACTGTGGACCTGGACACAGAATGAGCTTGAGAAGTATGGAGATTGATTAAACGGAATTGAGATGATGATATCATCGGCGTGAGGTGGTGGTGATCGTGAATGGAAGGGGCGAAATGGGGCTTCTGAATCCGAGACCGCCCAGGTCCTTCTCCTATACAAAGCGGCTTAATGTTCGCTATCTTTTATTACTATTATTGAAAAACTGCTTTGACTATTGTGCTAGACGTGCTCCTATCACTGCACATTCATCATCTCCTCTACTTCTTCAAAAGTCTGGGCAAATTGACCTTCCAAGATCAACGACTGAAGCATTTCAAGCTACAAATGGATCTAGTAAGAGGAATTTCCCAATCGGATGGTTTAAAAATGTACTACTCGAAAGAGGCAATATTCCGACGTTCCAGGCTTTACACTAGGTGACCTAGCCCTGATGCCTCTTTATCATTTTGATGCTGCAGGAATATCAAGAATGGCATCCATCACAATACCAGAGCAACTAACGACAGACCTCAAAGGCAAAAATGCGATTGTAACAGGTTTGTGAAAAGTCCTCATTGCTAAAGACGCAATAGCAAACTGATTTTGTGGAAATGGCTAGGTGGGGCTTCAGGTATTGGGCTTGCTGCAGCCAAGATCCTTTCCTCCCTAGGCGCCAAAGTCCACATCTTCGATATCACTCCGTTAGAAAACGCGGACGCTGATTCAGGCCCTGATCTTATCTTCCAAACCTGCGATGTCACATCATGGGTTGAACTACGCAGTGCTTTCCAATCTGTTGGACACATCGATATGGTCTTCGCAAATGCCGGACTCGGAGAAACGAAGAATTACTTCTCCGACACTCTCGACAACGATAGCAATCTGCAGGAACCTCCCTCTACACTCATAGATGTCAACCTGAAAGGAATGCTGTACACGATCAAGTTGGCTTGGTTCGCCGTGAAACAACAGAAGTCAGGAGGTAGCATCGTTCTCACTACAAGTGCAACAGCGTATGTGCCCTGGCAGTCACTGGCCGTATATACCTCAGTGAAACTGGCGGCAAGTACCCTCCTTGTAGCCCACCATGCAGAGCAGCGTCTAATTTCCACGATCATATCAGCTCATCGGAATCGTCCGGTCCCTACGGTCCCTCCTCATCTGCGACAACATCACCATCAACGCCATCGCGCCTGGGGCTACCATCACTAAATTTCTTCCCACCCACCTCCTCGAAGCTGTCAAGGCAATTGGAGCGCCGATTAGCACTGCAGATACTGTTGCCAAAGCTCTGGTGTACTCAGCTACAGCGACTGAGCCGAGGCGCGTGGAGGACTATGGAAAAGACAAGGCTGAGGAGAGGGAGGGCGAGAGGAGGTGGAATGGGAGAGTGATTGTGGTGTTGGGAGATACATACACGGAAGTCGAAGAAATCTATGCGGATCTAAGGCGGATCTGGTTGGGGGAGGAGAATGCGAAGTTGTTTAAGTCGCAGCAAGCTGCAACGGATGGAAGACAGCTAAGCTAGGGGAGAACCTCGTGGTTTCGAGATGACTGGGTTTCATCGTCTAGCTCGAGAAGCTCTTCGGCAAATCAGCCTTGCCAGCTTCCCTATACATCCAGATATTGCTGTCGCTAACGCTTCGGCCGCAATCTTTATCTCTGCACCGCCCAAGGGCACACTGATCGCTCTTAATCGCGTGTTGGAACAAGTCGAATCCCATGAATACTCATTGTAATTATCTACAGTACGAGCCAATGCTAAAGACGCCAGATGGCCAATGTCATATGAGACCATATTGGAAAATCTAAAGAGGTAGTAAGAAGTCCAAAAGAGGGAATCTTCCGAAAGTCTTGGCAGTACAGAAAGCATCATGCTATGCGCCCAGAATTTTTGATTTGGAGGATGGCAGGACTCTAGCTGTTCATCCAAAACCGCTGCTGATGATGATTTTTGGATTGCCAATTGGGCAAATTGTGTTCATCCTCCTCGCTAGCTGTACCGTATGTCTCTTGAGCAACACAGTTGGATGATGGGAAAGATGCTGACGGGTACACCTTCGCTTAGACCTTCGCATGGATATTGGCATATGTCATCTACAATCTATACTTCCATCCTCTTGCCAAATTCCCCGGTCCATTCTGGGCTCGAGCCTCACTAGTCAGCTCTCAACAGGTGCCCATGGTCATGCATCAACACTAATCAAGCACTCAGCTATGGCGAATCAAACACTCCATGAGCGGCCGCTTCCATTGTTCAATCGAGAAGGCGCACCAAAAATACGGTATTCCACAAAATCCATTCCTCGGCCCCTGCCCGGGACAGTAGCAGGATACAGCACTGAATACCCGCAGGCACCGTCTTCCGCGTCTCCCCCAATGAACTCTCTTTTTCCTCCGTCAAATCCTGGAAAGCAGTCTACGGACCCTGGCCAGGCCAATCTCCTTTTGTAAAAAGCGACTTCTATGATATCTTCGGCGCCGGATTCGACAGCGGCTGTATCGGCAGCGAGCGAGATCCAGCCCGGCACACGCAAATGAAGCGCTTCCTCGCGCCCGCGTTCTCCACCAAAGCGCTCACCGAACAGGAGGATATTGTTCAAGCCTGTGTCGATGCTTTCGTTGCGCGGCTGAAGACGGCGCAAGGGATGAAAAGGGCGGGAAAGGGGTTGGATATGACGATTTGGTATGAGATGCTGGCATTTGATATTTTGGGGGAGATGGCTTTCGGAGAATCCTTTCACTGTGTGGAGGTCGGCGAGCCGCATTTTTGGCAGCAGATGATTGCGAAGCATCTATACTTTATCACCGTGGTGGATAACTTGCGGAGGTATCCGTTCGTAAGGTGGTTGGGCGTGAAGCTATTGCCTTGGTTGACGGTGGGAGTTCAGGAGAAGCATTCGGGTTACAGTAGAGCGAAGATTGCGAGGTGAGGTCACTTGCAGTTGCCGTTTCTACAGGAAAAAGGATCCAGCTGCTGACGATATCTCCGGCAAGCCGCTTGGCTTCTTGTGCCCCACGAAAAGACTTGCTCTCGGATGTGATTGGAAAAGCAAGGGCCGGAGAAGTAAGCACGGAAGAACTGACGGCTCATGCGTCTACTCTCGTGTAAGCAAACAAAATACGCCCCCTCTTTTTCCTCACGAACGTAGTCTGACCAGTCCCAGCATCGCAGGCGGCGAGACCGTTGCGGCCTTCCTGGCCGCCGTGACATTCTACCTTTGCAAATCCCCCGCCACGTTACGCAATTTGCAACAAGAGATCCGCTCTCACTTCCCGATCTACGCCTCCATTACGTCCTCGAAAGCCTTACAGCTCCCATATTTGCAGGCGGTAATCAGTGAGGGGTTAAGAATCTATCCTCCCTCGCCACAGGGTTTGCCGAGAGTTTCCCCTGGGGCGGTTGTTGATGGATTTTGGGTTCCAAAGGGAGTAAGTAGATTATGACGAAATGTATTGTTTGCTTTTGGTAAAGCGGCGAAGCTAATGGGTCTGCGGGGATTAGACTGAGGTTTATACAAGTGTATGGACTGTGCATCATGACGCGCGGTATTTCGACCGGCCGTACGATTTTATACCCACAAGGTGGCTTGATCCGAAGAGCAAAGATGTCAAGGAGGCGAGTCAGCCTTTTTCAGTAGGCCCAAGGGGTTGTATAGGGCGCAAGTATGCATTCATCAGGATGTTCCGTGTTTTAATTTTTTTGGAACTTTTGTCTCGTTCGCATACATTCGCTGACTATTCTTATCTTTCTGGACGAGCAGCTTTGCGTATATGGAGATGTCACTCATCCTCGCCAAGCTCCTTTTCACGTACGATCTGGAGCTTCTGGATAAGAATTTAGATTGGGAAGGTCAAAGCCATATGCATGTACAGTGGTGGAAGCCGGAGCTCTGGGTGCGGTTCAAAGAGCGTAAAAGCCTTTGAAGCCATATCTTTGAAATCAATGATCTACCGGTTCTAATTGTAAGCTATTTGAGCCCGCATTGAATAGCTTTGCTGCATATCGATCACATCAAGTGTCGCTCCGGCCCATTCACTCCGAACCTCATGTCTTTAGACTATGTAACACAACGGATGGAGCATGTACGATTGCAGCACCCTAACGAGGAAACAAATACAACTCTTTCTACACTGGAGCTTCCGCATGGAATTGCAAGGCTGATTCGTAGACCAAGGTCCAAGTACACCTGAGCATGCTGCATATAAATATAGATTTTGCCGGTAGAGAAGGAGTGCGTCAAAGCGACCGGCCGCCTCGAAAAACCTTGGTCAACATAAAGACACAAAATATAGCCAGTCTAGATCTCATCGTCGTACCGACTGACACTGTAATTCTGCTGATATAGAATGCCTTTTGGGGTCTCAGGACGGGGTAAAGAATCGTCGCACATGACATGAGCCTTGTTTTGGTGGACGCCCAGAGCTTCGCTCTGAACCTCATTTAGCCCGTGCTCCATCGAGCTGAGGCGAATGTTGGTCGAGGAACGCATTGTAGACCGGAAGCCGCTGCTAAAAGGTCTGGTGAGCCTTGAAAATAGCGATGATGGCGGATAAGCTTCGAACAGCGGACGAAGTGTTGGTAGACAGGCACTCAGGATGCCAGTGTTGGTTTCAATGATTGACCAGTAGAATGCAGGGGCGTAATGGTCTGGGGTGAATGGTCAGTCGCAGCGATGGAATGGGAAGTTTTGAGGAACTTGCAAGTCACGTCACTAAAGAGAGGATCCCGCAGCGATGAAAAGGCGTATGTGAGGAAGTGAAGGCGCATTATCCCAGTGATTGTCGTGAAACCACCTAGGAAGAAAATGGCAATCACAGATATCTTGTGGCGGGTGCGCATCTGTAGTTTCCAAACGTTGTATATTGGAAGTATCAAGATCATGCCTGCATTATCCTTCTCGTTGAGTCATGGCCACATAGGGTCTTTGAGAGGATAGACTCACCATCGGTAATCACATCAGTAGCCAGCGCAGCCGTGAAGAGTGATATTTGATCGACACACTTGCCGTCCAAGTTGGGGTTCCATTCAAAAGCTATAGGCCAGCAAGAGACTAGTCTATTCAGCGCAATCAATTTTTGGTCGATCACAGCAATACTTACATATCAATGCAAATTCGAAGGCAATCGTCCAAGCAATACAAAGTCCGATGAAGCACCAGACTAGGATTTGGAATGGACGGCTAACGAAGATTCTTTTGTAAAAAAGCAGGACGCTGATCTTGTTCAGGCCAATGCAAGGCCAGATTAGAACTTCCAGCGCATATGTTGTCTGATGCAAGTTATTCAAAGATTGGTCTTGACTAACCCCTCCATGATTCGCATACCTTTCCGAAAGCCTCGAAGGCGTTGTCATCCACAGGTACACCTTCAGAAGTAAAATTAGTATGCCATCCAAGGCCACCCAATCTTGAATCTGACAGGGTAAGCATTTCAGGAAACTCTGTTCTTTGCGATAGATCGTTTCGGGAGATTTACCAAGAAGGACATCATACGTAACCCCAAGTGTAAGGATCTATAAGATTTAGCAACGACGATCCAAAAACTGCCTAAGGAGGTCGTTGGACAACGTACAAGAGCCGCTAAGATAGTCCAGTCGTCTGCTTCAATGTAGATACGCTTGACTCTTCGAGCCTCGAAGCGAAGTATCACCGATAGAATTGAAATTATGGGGAAGGCGATACTGAGAGCGAGTATCGTTGGTCTTTGGTCGCCTTTGATTTCAATCATTCTGCTAGCGATGAACAAGCTCGCCTTTCTTCGAACGTCTCACAAGCAAATACGAAAGGGAGATAAATCTAAGTTTCCGCAGAAATCGAGAGCATCTCGAGAACTAAAGAAGGACGTGTGAACAGGTATTGCAATGGTGTGTGGTGAACGAAACACGGCCTTGGAAGATACATCGTGAGGCACAGCGGATCCTGGGCTCTGACTTCGAGACCTTCGAGATACGCCCCAACGCTAGGGGAAAAAGGAAAACCAACTTGCACATCCATGGCGCAGCCAATGCACCAAAATGCATATGCATGTAAGACGGCTTGGGATCAAGACGGCCGTGTGCGCAGTTCTACGAAACTAGTATTGTTCCGCTGCGGTGGAGCAGAAAGTAGTAATTCTCCGACGCGGGCGGCTGACTTCAAGAGATCTTTAGCGCTGGATGATGATCGGCGTGCTGGTCCTATTAGCTGATTCGAAACGAGAGATGACATCCTCTGCGAGTCCAAGGTATCTTGGTGATGGATCACCACAAGGCTCAGCACTGCTGGCAGAACGATGCGTGTCGTGCGTGTCATACAAAAGCAAGCCGAAGGTAAGATACAGCAAAAGGCCCTTCGGCTACGTACGCGTACTGTATGTCCGGGATTCTAAGATATCTCCGGGGAACCTTTAAGCGCCAGCTAGGGGCGCGTTTCGAGCAGCCCAGAACTAAAGGGGAATACCTTAAGCGTAAAGCAGCCGTGCTTTTTTACTGTCTGCCTGGACAGCGGTACCAGTTGGGTCACGTGAGCCTGGCTTGGACCACGAGCTCCATACCTAGGTAGGCGACCGGCTTTTCTTTGTTGCCTGACGACATTGACTGAATGTCGCTCACAACAACTACTTTCTAGACCTGTGTTGTCTCACGATGCCTTCTCCTTCATTCTGGTTTACTACCGCTGTCTTGGCCCTGTTGCTTTTCTGTGCTCCAAGTGCCAGACCAAAGTCCAGGCCTCACAGGCTCGGTAGAGATCCTGGCCGGTTCAATTTGAGGACTTGGCTGGCTCGAATTGACTTCTTACGGAATGGGCGAAGATTAATAGAACAAAGCTATCGCAAAGTCAGTGCCTGGTCCCATCATCCTAGAAATGCTGACTGACAGAACATTCGGCATTTCAGAACAAGGATGCAAACTATGTTGTCCAAACCCTATTGGGAGACCAAATCGTGGTGGGACCAAAGTTTCTACCCCAACTTCGAATGCTTCCAGAAAGCAGCCTTAATGCCACGGCTGCGCTAGTTGATAGCGTCTTGGGTTCCTACAGTGGTGTCGACATCCTGTTGAAGGGGCATTTGAGCTCGGATATTTGTCGGGGCCCATTGACCAAAAACCTTCGTGGGTTTTCAACAAAGCTCATGGAATACCAATAGCTGATCGAAAAATTTAGCAAACATTCTTCCTCAGATGTTTGATGAATTGAGCCTTGCAAAGTCGACTCTGCTTGGAGAGGTCCAAGAAGGAAGTAAGTGACTTCACTCACCACCTTTTCCCGGAATCTCCGAGTTTTAATCTGAAGCCAATAATAGATCCGGCGCCTTACGTTGCATACGACCTCATTTATTCCTTAATCAGTCGAATCTCATCGCGGGCTTTTGTTGGCGCACCCGCCTGTTATGACAAAGTCTGGGTTGAGGCGGTGAACGCATTTCCCATGGATGTTGAAAAAGTCAAATTTGCACTGCTTATTTTCCCAGCCTCCATGAGATCTTGGATTGTGCCTTTTCTCCCACAGAAATGGCGCTTAACTCGAAACCATAGGAATGTACGAAACCTCCTGTTCCCGGCATCGAAGCTGCAAAAGTCGCAGGAAGACTTTACAGTCCTAAACTTCCTTCTTCAAACATCAAAAGACACGGATCCAGAGACTCTGACTTCGAGAATGATACTATTGACCGCCGCTGCTGTAAGTAAATTAGGGATTTGAAATTTCAAAAAGACCTGGATTTGCTGATCTTTACGAAGTTCCATAACTCATCAATGGCGACAGTACAAGTGGTTTACAGTCTTTGTGCAATGCCGGAATACATTCCGACCTTAAGATTAGAAGCGCAGACTGCTTTGCGGAATGGAGGAGGAGTCTGGAGCGTCGAAACTTTGAATAAGCTTCATCGATTGGACAGTTTTCTGAAGGAATCGCAGCGTGTAAACGCTTCAAGCTTTCGTATGTTCCTGGAAGAATTGAGCCGCGAAACACTTACAGAGGTGAACGTTAACATGGCTTTAGTTGGATTCGATCGCAAGGTGACGTCTACTGTTAAGCTTTCCGACGGAACAGTTCTCCTCCCTGGCGATACGATCGCAATGCCGTCAGGACCTATGGCACAAGACCAATCATACTACGATAACCCTTCAATTTTCGACGGCTATCGTTTCTATCGTGAAAAAGCCAAGGGACAAGACGAAGCTCAGAAATCGGAAATCGAATATGCTGGGATCGAGCCAGGCAATTTGTCTTGGGGTCACGGACGGTTTTCATGCCCCGGACGATGGTATGCTAGCTTGATGATGAAGTTTCTGCTCGCTAGTCTTATTCTCGAGTATGATTTTGAGTTTTCAGAGAGTCAATCCGTACGGCCGTCGAACTTTGTGATGGATGTCCACGTACTCCCAGATATGCAGCAAAAGATCCTGGTCAAGAAAAGATAAGGAATAGAGCAGCCGATTAGAAGAATTATCTTCGAAAAACAGCCGAGAAAGAAGGGATTTATCATTCGAGAGAAGGGCGTAGAATTTCTGAAATCGTGTACAACTTATTAGGTCAAATGGACGTCCGCGAGTCTACATGCAAAGTTGCTGAAATCTTGCTCAATCATCCTCGAATTCTCATGTCACAATCATGCGAGCTTTTAGCATATCCGACTTTAAAATTGCCTCCCGCATCCCAAGCAGTTCATCTGCATCCCATGTGGCAGAGAGGAAACGTCCGCTTAGCCATAATCTATCCTCCCTCGTTTTTGTGAGCCATACCAAGAAACCGCCACAAAGTCCTGCATCATCGGTCAAGTCTATTCCACATAGTTCATCAGTCGGCAGGACCAAAGTAAAGTCTGCAAATCGATGTCGAAAGACGTGGTAGAGTTCCACTTACATTGATGAAACATCTCGGGCGCCATTTTCGAAGTATCAGTCCACACACAACCCGGATGCACAGCAACAACCAGCAGACCATCCTCCTGGAAATCTCCTGCCATATGCTCCACCAGCCTCACCTGAGCCAGCTTACTAACACAATGTGCAGCATGAGCAACAGGCCCACCAGTAACCCATGCCCCAGTCCCAGAAATCGCAATGAGCGCCTTCGCCCCCCCTTCACTAGCCAACATAATCGGAATCAAAAAATGTGCAGCCAGATAAGCACCCACTAGATCAGTATCAACGACATCCCGGAACTGTTTTGTGCTCCCCTCCGTCACCCTAATGGCCGTTTCCCCCCACAAGCCTGCATTGACCACAAGCACGTCCAACCTTCCGATCTCCCTCCTGACTTTATCGGCTAGTTGGGAAACACTCGCATCGGAGGTAATGTCGCATATAGCAAAGATGACCTGAAGCTCTACCTTTCGGGCCGCCCGCCGTGTCTCATTGGCTACCGCTTCCAGAGCGGAAACGTCTCGACCGGTGAGTACGAGAGCACTGGCGCCTGCTGCTGCGTATGCGTAAGCAATGTGAGCTCCGATGCCTCGACTTGCCCCAATTATGCAGACGGCAAAGGGGGAGGGGAGGGTGATCTTGGAGGGATTGGTGGTGTCGTTGACGGCCCGGTGGAGAGTGGGTGTGATTTGCCAACCCGTGTGATCGGGCAGGGGAGTGGCCATGGTACGTGATTCGTGGAAGGGATTCCAGGGGTTGGAGGAATTGGAAGAACGCTGAGAAGGTCAGAACAAGGATTATGTTGCTGCGAAGTAGATGTGTTCCAGAGCTTTCTTTCGCGGGGAAGTATTGCGGCGGCGGGCGATGGGAATCAGCTGGCCCACAGCCGGATAAAGATAAAGATCGGCACAGAGACAGATTGGGAAACCTCCACCATGTGGCCCATCTTTGTGAGCCCGAAAGAGGGCGGTGCTTGGATGTTTGCCCACGCAGAAAGATTTCCCGAGATTTTCGGAACCTTCCCATTTAAGCAGAGCGCGGTGTGAACAGCGCCTAATTTATTACATGTACCTAGCCAGATCTATCGACCCTCAATCTAAGCATGTGGCGTAGATACGGAGATGCAGGATGCAAGGAACGCAAATCTCCGCTGTTTTGCTATTCCCCGTGTAGGTTTGGTTCCTTGCCTTCAATAACCCGATTAGATCCTAACATTCTGTATCCTTGTTTCTACTTTCTGACCGTGCCATGCTGATGCCTGGAGCTGGCAGTCGGGCCATCTCAGCTATGTTTTTAGCGTGAACGGTATAGTAAGCTTGTATGGGTTAGCCTTTGCACATCATCACGGTAGGAATGAAAGGCGTCGGCAGTTCATTAGTAGGGAGGTTGACGATCTTTCATGGTCTGATCGTCCTTTATTATTCATGAAGTCGCTGGACGATTGTTGTTTCTGAAGGTACTTTTAGCAACGAGAATCATTTAAAAGCCATTTCAGAGCTATGCAATCAATGCAAGCCCCATATCTTCTCTTGCTGTGCACAGCAACTTGGATACCAAACGTCGCACCGAGCGTGCTTTCATGGTCCGAATCTCGCTCTCTCACGGCCTGTCAGCAGCTATCAGACAAGTATCCTAAATTGGTTGCGTTGCCAAATAGCACCACCTACAATGAAGAAAAAATCGGTAAGCAAGAAAAACACTTGTCGCCATAGCAGAGATAGTAGACTCTTGACATGGTTTCATACTTACTCCCTTCAGAGTATTGGGATATGGCAGCAGTCCTGTCATCATTCTGCATTTTCACACCCGAAAATGCCCAAGATGTCGCTAGCAGTCTCAAGATCCTGGGCCAAACCAACAGCCCTTTTGCCGTTCGCAGTGGCGGTCACACGCCTATTCCAGGAGCATCAGGAACCAGCGACGGTGTTCTTGTGGCTTCCGACAAGCTACGGAATATAGAGCTCAGCACTTCCGCAGGACAACGAGTGGTGAGAGTTGGTACAGGTCTTCGATGGATTGAAGTGTATGAATGGATGGCGAAGCAAGACCTGACAGTCATTGGAGGGCGTTATGCGTAAGTACACATCTGACGAGTTCCTATCAGCTTCTCGATCATCTAAAAACTTTCCGGCAGGACCGTCGGTATCGGCGGCCTTTCCCTTGGGGGCGGTATGAGCTACTATCGATCAGTATCTGGCTGGGCAGCCAACAACATCTTGAACTACGAGCTCGTGACCGCCCAGGGCAGAATCTTGCAAGTCAACGAAAACTCCAATTCTGACCTCTTCTGGGCGCTGAAAGGGGGTTCGGGGAATTTTGGCTTCGTCACCAGTTTCGACCTTGCTGTCTTTCCTCTGATTGAGATTTTCGGTGGCAATTTCCTCACAGATGCTTCTGGCACTGACGCTCTTGTCAAGGCCAGCGCATCGTACGCAGATCCACTACATGGTGGTGTTACCGACCCGCTATCGGCCGTCAATCCAACCATACAATTGGCATTGGACACGCGCCAACGGTCCAGCTTTACCAATGTCTTCTACAATGCAAGCACGGGTTCAACGCCTGCGGCCGTCAAGAATTTCACAAGTGTTCCAACCAGTGCGGCTTCCACTGTGACCGGACCTCGATCTTTCGTGGGGTTCATGAACGAAACTGCTGGGTTCCCGAACAATATGCGGTAAGTGCAATGTCCCATGGGGCGCATATAATGGATCTTCTGACATCGCCGTGCGTGGCAAATGGATAGACGCCTCTTTCGCGCCACATCCATTAAGATGAGTTTCCAAGCCGTTGAGCTTGCGCAACACGTCTTCGATGAAGAGTCCACCAAACTCCGAAGTGTCACGAATGGCTCGGTCACAATAACATATCAGTACCTATCCGAATCTTTTGTCAATGCAGCACACGTTCACGGCGACGCCATTGACCTGAATCCTGCCGATGGGCCACTTATAGGTACTGCATCCGCTTCTGAACTTCTTTTAAGCATTTGTAAAAGAGCCTGCTAACAGAGTATTCAGCTCTTCTGCTGGCTGCTGCCTGGTCATCAGAATCTGACGATGCATATCTACTCAATCTTCTGACCTCACTAGTTCAGAGCATAGATTCTGCATCTAAAGCTGCGGGTCTGTATTATCCATACATCTTCCTGAATGATGCTGGCAAGGGGCAATGGCCATTTCGTTTGTATGGGGGTGGCAGGAGCCTGCCAAAGATGAAGGCCATTGCTCAGAAGTATGATCCAGACGGCGTTTTCCAACATCTAGCCTCCGGAGCCTTCAGGCTGTAATGGGGGGAAGATTAGTCTCCTGATGATTCGGTCAAACGATGACGTCAAGAGTTGTTGAAGCAGTAGAAGCAATAGTAGGAGCAATAGTAGGAGCAGGAGGAGTAGTCGTTCAATCAGGAACATAGTTCCTAATTAGGAACATAGTAGTTGCAGACTTGCAGTGCCATTACACTGCCTGCTAGCCTACTGTAGTTAGGGCTAGCGCCAATTGCGGCAGAAAAACGTAGATAGCTTCCTTTGCCGGAAGATACACCTTTAGATAATCATCAGATCTACACTTCATCAAGAGTCCGTCTGGCTCATGTAGGTACCTGAACTATTGAATTCATATAGAATGACCCGCACAGCCTTCTAATCTACTCTATTCACCCCTGCACTGCACCTATTCATGCCAAATCATGATACCTCAACGTAGTCAGACTCCACAATTCATTCCCACTCATCTGGTACTCCAGCCCTCGCATATAATCCTTTACCGCCTGGTCACACCCTGCCCCCAATATCTCCCTCGTCATCCCATCGAAAACCCTCTCCCATTCCCTTGTCATAAGCCAAAGCATCCTCTTCGCCGCCTCAACCCCGACTCCCATCTCCTCCGTCACGACCTTTACCGCAGAACACAGCACCGACCCCTCATGGTGACCCGACTGCGACGCCCGGACCTCTTTCTCCCAACTGGTGATATCGTTTACGGCCGCGATGTGCCGTGCGCAGTAGCGCTCCAAGCCGTTCATGGATTGGAGTTCGGCGGGGGAGAGGTGGAGGACCATCGAGAAACGCGTGAACGCCGAAAGGAGTCTAGAAACACCGGTTTTTAAGATTTCGATTCCCATCGCCTTCTAACGCGCTTGACCTGAAAGTTAGGAAAAGGATTCCTCAAGGGCTGACCTACCCTTGACCGACGTCTTTCTCCCTGTACTCGAAGTACGGCCCGAACCCGCTCATATTCAACCGGGCTTTGTCCGTCTGGGCGCGCATGAAGGTGAATGTGGGCTCGAGGACCGCGTTCGCGAGCGCTTCGTCATGACCGCGCATGGATTGCCATAGATCGTAGAGAACGTATTCGGTGGGGACGGTGCCTTTTGGTGGGGGTTGAAGTCAGGAGTTGGGCTGGGACTGAGAACGTTTCGTCTGGAGGATTGACGAATTAAGGGAGAGTGCTCACGGTTTGGCGCAACAGTTCCACGCATGATGGACATGAGGCTCTCATTGTAAGCTTGGCCATCCTCTAGCGACATCTTTTCCAGCTGATCTTTGCAACGTCGATCATGGTCAGCAGCGTCTGTCCCTTTGTCCTTCGTAACAAAAATTTGAAAAGGGGGGGGGAAAGCTTTTTTCTAACCGTCAACCAGAAACAATACCGTCAATAGACGGCAAGCATACTCGATGCGATCATCCTTGGCCATTGGGAAATAAAGGCACGTCACTCGAGAGAATCCAGCCTTGAGAAACTTCGCTTTGGACTTCTGGCTGGGAAACAGCCAGTTGTGGAGGAAATATTCCTCGACATTTTTGCCAACTTCCTCTGCACGGCTGTGGCATCGAGGGGTCCATGCTGATGGCGGAGGCTTCCAAGTCTGTGTTTGCGGATCGTTGTTCAAGCAGCCCATAGGTTGCAATTGGACCTTCGGCGGTGGCGCTGGTGAATGTTCGAGCTGAGAGTCTCCGTTGAGTATGTGGTTGCTCGTTTGTGTGAGCTCGACCATTGCTGTCGTTATTATTTGCTTGGCACAATCGAGCTTCAAGTGGGACAAGAACAGAGTCACACTGAAAGCTTGGCTCTTTTTCGAATGAGACCCAAGAAGAACGTAGCTGAATGCCCGGCGTTTTGCCTATTTCAGCCAACCGCCCGAAAAAGAGCTAAACAAAAGGCGGTGTAGATATAAAAGGTACGAGACTTAATGGTCCGATAGGAGGGTTTGGTCGTTCAGCACATTTAGGCGTTATTCTTCGATAGTGAATCAAGAAATCTTTGTCTGCATGGAGGACCTTGGAGCATGCTAAAGAGTAGAAACTAGCTATGGTACTGAGCATGCTATTTTATGATCACTCTAACTTCCTTGCGATGACTTTCACATTAAGACTGGGCTTTTTCCAAAGAGTGTGCATTCCAGAGTCCTTGAGCCAGTCCACCTCAGTCTCCAAAAGCTCCAAGTCGTATTTAAAATGTAGCTTTGCCAAGGTCGTACGCATCTCCATCCATCCGAGACTGTATTCAATTAGTAGCTATATACAAGTGGAAGTTCCATTCACGCACCTTCGTCCAATGCAGCCCCGAGGCCCAAGCGAGAATGGCTGTGAAGCGCCCAAAACGTCCTTTTCGTTCTTTCCAAGCCATCTTTCTGGTTTGAAAACGTGAGGATCTTCGAAATTGGCTGGGTCCAGGCTCGCAGCGACTGGGTTTGTTGATACAACTGTCTGAGAATCTTGTTAGCATGTGACTCGCAAACGCCCAAGACGATCTCACTCCGGCTGGGAGAAAATGCCCATCGACTGTATCACCGCCTTCTGGAACTACCCTTGGCAAAGCGAACGGCAAAGGCGGGTAAATACGTAGACCCTCAAGGATGACTGCGTGCATGTATTCAAGTGACGCAGTCGAGGCAGCGTCGATATCGCTGTAAGAAGCGAAGGTGCCACGTACTTCCTCCTGGAGCTTTTTTGCTGCATGTGGCGTTTTGATTAGGTAGTAAGTGATGGCAGAGAGGCAGGTTGAGCTGGTCTCGCTTCCCGCCAGAACAAAATCGGATGCATGAGCTGCAAGTTGGATGTCGGAAAATGCGTCTGGCTCTCTATTCTCCAGAATTCTAGTATAGAAGTCCTTTCGATTTGTCTTTCGTTTGACCCTCCTGTGACAAGTTAGTTTGAAATAGCCAATTTCTGAGCTTCATCTATCCACACCTTTCCACCAGCTCAATAGAGTATTGTTCGTTGATTTTTGTGTCCGCGATAATGCGTCTGATGTGGCCTCCGAAGAACCTCAATACGATTTTGGCCATTGTCGGAAAACGCTTGAAACAGTCTGCTATTGCACCTTGCATCATAGCACCAGTCATTCGAGCTATCCAAGGGTGGACATCTTCTATCAGAGGAAACACAATCAGAATGATTCTGCCAATCAAGATTGTAAACCCTACTAGATTCAATTCCCTGGAATGTTTCGCCAAACCCCAGGTCTCCAATGATATCAAAACTCATGAGTGTGAAAGCCATCACGATATCAATACCCTTAGCGCCATCTTCGCCGGTCCTGCGAATGAAGGCATCGACGCTCTTCGATATCAAAGACTCTTGCTCTGTCAAAGATCGCAGAGAGAAGGCATGCGAAACATATTTGCGCATAACTCCATGGACTTGTGGGTCGCGCTCACTGACAATGGAGCCGCAACGGTCTGCAAAGCTTCCCCCGTCATAGAAATCGCTTTTTATGAAAATAAGATGGCCTTGTCGGAAATCGTATATGTCTTTCCAGGACTGAGCTGTGTTGAAAGAAAGTTCATTCGGGGCAGTCCGGACGATGGGACCTAGACACATCTGAACAATTTTGTGGAGAAGGTTCACGATGGGACCAACCGTACCATACTTTTTGTGCAAATCTAAGACATGCGTTGGTTGTTTGCCGCTTAAGAACCAGTAGCAATACAAAAACTATAGCAGATAAGTTTCCGGGGATCTCTTTGATTACAATGTAGCTAATCGGCTGGTCTTACATACATTGCTGACAGCCGCGCTTTGTGGGCCTGGGAACTTGGATAGAGGATGAAAATAAACATTGTAGACTGCTTTGGCAAATCCGAAGATAAGAACCTTTAGGACCTAATAAGCGCATAAGATGGTACAAGCAGGTATACAGAACCTACAGTTACCAAAAGCACAAGCAGAGACCTGATAATGTAATATAGCAATGATTGTGGCAGCGTAGATGGCGTCATTCTGCCAACTGTCCAAGTAAATGAAAATATCAAGTTGAGAATAGCAACGGAGTGTTTGTGGCCGTTCGTAGATAGAATCAGGGTGTGAGACCGCTACGTTCAAAGAGACAACGAGGAAATCATGGGCAACCAGACCCTGTTAAATCTCAATGGATCCCCCACCACATCGACAACACTAGATTTGCGGCCATCTGCCGGTGCTTAGCCGTAAAAGGAAATTCCCGATAGCAACGTTCCTTCATGCGCATGGATGTCGAAGTCGAGTAGCAGGTAGTGGACTGATATCTCATGCAATGCTTTGTTCGCGACTGGTCAATGGCTTACGAGAGGGATTGAATCAGTTGAGCTTCGTTCCTAATATATGAAATATAGCCTTGTGTAAACACTGGGCCTATTGGTATATGAGGGTCAGAAGGAGTATGTGCATGTGTATATATTGATTGAACTACCCTAGGAAGTAGGTACTACGAAGGGAGGAAGGAGGTGAAGACTCTAAGCCCCCTAGCGCCATCCCTATAGGGCTTGGAGCGGAGATTACTAACTACAGGGGTAGCAGTACTCGTACGTACTGTTCCCTATTTCCAATACTCCCTCTTAGAAATTAAAGCTCTATATTGAAGCTATTCAGATTCTCTACTGACTGTATATTCATGCTCTTTTACTCGCCGACGCATTGCTCAGCGACGGCAGCCTCATTGCCTGAAGCTAGTCCCATCACTGACCTGAACCTTAGAAATTTGCCTAACTTCAGAGACTTGATCAAGCCGTCCGTCATCATTTGATCAATGAACAATAGTACAAAAAGTCATGAGCGAAAAAAAATAACGTTTTGGCGCGAAATTTCGAAATTTGCTATTCTCGGCGCCAGTACAGCTGAATCAACCGCAACAGAAATACTCTACTCCGTAAATGTGATTCGATTGACTATAGCACCTAGCAACATAGCTCGCTTACTGCATCATATATCGTTTCACCCTCATATTCTCCTTGAAACGACTACGCGAAGAGGTTCATCCAGCCACTCAGGTTTTTCGCTGCTTAATGCCACTGCCCCAAATCTGAAGTGGCCCCTCTCGCGTTTTAGCCAGTGACGTTATTCTCTTCCTCCTCACCCTTTAGCGTACCCGAAACGCTCCTATCCTCGAAGGGGTCAAATTCTTCGCGGTCTGTAAATTTGCGCACTTTAAAGATCAACAGCTCTCGTGAAGCATTTATTTTCCTTTGCCTTGATAAGGAGGAGACACGTTTTTGCGTGCTATACATGTCTGTTATCCGATTTCCTAACCCAGTCCGCGGCAGGAGGCTCAGTGTTACTCGTGCTGCGTCCGCCGGCGCTCTTACATATAACAAGTCTCTTCATAGACTTCTTCTCTGTAACGATGTTTCCCCCTATCTTATAGAAATCAACCAACGCTTAGAATTCATCACCCCAGCCCCCCATCCCATCCCGACGCCAAGAAATATAGTTACAAGCACCTGTACTACAAGTCCAGAAACCTCGGCCGGGGACAGCCGATCCCGCGCCGGCAGCATCCTGCCTCGCACTGCGTTGGCAGTTGCACAGCGGGTTCCCCGGTGCCACGCCCACGGTATCATCCCACGTAACCCACCCTCTGGCGTGCTGGCCTGCACCCTGTGTCGTGACATTAGAGCAGTGGGGATTCACGCAGACATAGTAGGGGCGGCCGATGTTGCCGTTCCGGTTTCCAGGCTGGACAATCTGATACAAGAGGTTGGTGGAACCGCAGTATCGGCATCGGTATGGCGAGGGGAGGGGATGATTGGGTTGTCTATAGGGAATAATCGAGGTTTGGGTATTCGTACACTTTCTCCATATCCCCAATAGTAGTATTAGCACGAGTAGGCCGCCGATGCCGATGCCGACGTAAGCGTATATTGGGAGGTTGGAAATCGTGGTCGGGGTGTGGGAGGAGGCGGAGGCGGGAGCGTTGGTGGCGGTGGCGAGGTAGATGTGGGTTGTTTGTGTTGGGCCGCAGGAGTAGGAGAAGATGGTTGGGGAGAGGCCGGCGTTGGCGGCAGAGCCGGAGGAGGGAGGGGGTTGGGAGTAGGTGATGCATGCGGGAGCGGTGGGGTCGGTACTGTGGGTGTTTGCAGGTTGTGAGTTGGACTCTCTTTTGGTTTGAAGGTGTAGGCAGTGACAGAGAGGTGAAGAGGGAAGGATTGAAAGGGGGAAAAGAGTTTTTGGCCTTTTCGGTCTTTTGCCCTTTTTTGGTTCTCTTTTGCAATGTAATATGTGGGGGGAAGGGGTTTTCCTTCATTCACCAGCTCACAATCGGATACGAGAGACAGACAGAGACTGATGGAAGGAGAAGGAGGGTTTGCTTCAGTACCAGAAGAGCAGACTTGAGTATTCTTCTATACAGCCACTTGACAAGTGGCTTGTGCAAGGAATTGTGCCGGATTCCGCGGTGATGCAGGTATGAGCGCCGGAGCTCGGGGCGCAGTCGACAGCATTGCAACAGCCGAGGTGGGAAGGCAGGAGGGAAGGACCGGTACTACAGGTGTATCCCAATCCACAGGTCAGAGGATTGGCTTATAGGAGAGTGGTTCGTCAGTGGCGAGCAATATCATTTGTGACCAGGGACGAACAAGGAGGAAAATTGATGGAGACATCGAGTGTATTCTGGGAGCATACCGTAGTCGCCGCTCAGATATCCACATGTGTCGAGGGCGCCGCTGCTGTGACTGCTGCTGCTGTCTCGTCCGTGCAGTAACGCTCCTCGTGGAACGGGCGCGGCAGTGATCATAGGTTCCATGGCGGTTTATCGGGAGGGGGAGAGGGAGAGGGAGAGGGAGAGGGAGAGGGGGGAGGGGGGAGGGACTTGAGAATCGCGCGGCAGACTCGTGCCTTGTCGCACGTCGTTGGGCCGCCTGTCAATTGCAAGCAACAACGATGGGTGAGAGTGTATGTATGTGAAGAAGAAGGAGAAGGAGGGGGACGAGGAGGAGACGGCAGGATTCATGTTGTCCATTCTGTAACCGCCGTTCAGCCTGTTCGCAGCACTCGGACCTGCAGCCACAGGCGGGCGCCAAGCGAGGTCATGGCCTAGAGCGGGTGCTATACGGTATTCTTCGGGGTGGGGGATAAAAAGCGAGAATACTCTAGCGTGAAGGCTTTGCCGCACACGCTTCATGAGAGGGCGATGGGGATGGGGATGGGGATGGGGATCACCATGTCCCACACTCAATGTTCAAATACATTTGTGCATGTCTTTGCTCTATGCATTCTAGGTTAGTACTTGACCGCAAGTGGAGTAGAACTATCCTCGGCCTGAGCCGCCTTTTAAGCGAGGTTAAATTGAACGATACCTTAGTTGAACATTAGCCCTGTATCATACATCTCGCCCCATTGTCAGAAGAAGCTTATTTAACCGGTTGTTCTGAACCCTCTGTTGACCTCTTCTACGTAAGACTAAACCCTAATATAGCTAGTGCCTTCTCGGAAGCATAAGGTATAGTTTTAACAAAATTATTTACTTAAACTGAGTCGGGGTGAAAAGGTAGCCGTTTCCGAGGGACCTGGACGCTGTTTTTACGCTCCCTCTGCACCGGCCCCCCGGCCGTGCCCATGCCGCCCTATATTTTTCATGCGCTCGAGGTTCGATGCCTGCGATTTTTAATCCTCATCTGTGGTAGGTGAGGTGATGCAGTCTTGACTATTCCTAGTTGACCATCTTTAGGTGTTGCGTGAGACTCTCTCTGCCTACTTGAAATTCAACCCAGAAGAAAAATTCGTCGCGCTCCTTAACAAAGTGGAATATGTGATTAAAACATTCAAAGAGAAGGCATAATCTTACTGCTAACCGTACTCATCACTTACTGCAGATTGTAACAACGGATGTGAATCTTTCTTTAGTCTACACAATACCAATCATTCGTATTAAATCTGTCCAGCCCTCTCAATGGATACAACTATCTTGTCTCAGCACTCATAAAATCTGGTGGCTACTACACACTGACAGTACTCTTAACCTACCATCGTGTATCAGTGACTTTATAGGTGGATTTCCTTCGCTGGTTCGAATTCTTTGCATATATGCAGAAATTGTTGCCTATAGTATATCTCCTAAAACGGTCACCTCTGCATATCTGTAACTACTAAGCCAAATGAAGTTGAAAATCATGGGCGCTGTCGACCTATCAATTCGCATTCCATTAGCCACTGCAAGGTTATCTGTCCACAGCTGGCCATTCTTTCGTCATTCCATACCCCCTTCACGAAGCTGTTGAACGTGCTTTTTTACGTCCCTTCTTCCTATTTCGAGCTGCTTCTTGCACTCGAACTTTGCTCATTGGCAAACACCTGCTCATCCCCTCCCGCAGTCAATACGTGAAGATTGCCGGCATTTCGAGTCACGAGAGCTAATCGATTCCTGCAAACGAGAAGTAATCGTTTCGGTCGTGGCGGGCAACGAGAGCTAATCAACTTTTGAGAATTCTATACCAGACGGTATATCTGTTGATCTCTTCCTTCCCTTGATGTGATTGCATGAGCGTGGATTCTCTTCGCGAATTAGATTCCCCCACGTGGATAAGATAACCAGCGCCTTCTCCCTTAGAATATGGCATTCTTCGACATCCCATTGGGCTTAATCCTACGAGGTTCTCTTGTGAGAAAAGCAGCTTTGATGAGGCGTTCGTCGTCATCGATGCATGCACAGACAGTTATCTCAGAACCCGGTCAGACTAATACCAGTGACACCATTCAGTCACGACTAGGGATAATAAAATATATTCTCAGTCTGTTTGGCTCCACGCTTGCATAGTCCTCAACCTTCGGATTCAAGAGAAAATGCCAGCTTTGGTGACACTCAACTCCCAGGCCCCGCTATGCAAGCAAAGAACTGCGAGACCGGCTATTTCGTAACGCTTAGCATCACGAAACCTCATACTACCTATACAACTGTCTACCAGTTAGGCTCCTCAACGAACTGTGCAACAGCCACAACAACTGGACAACAAGTCATTGTAACTACAACTCAGAGTCCAGCGTCTGCCAACAGCCAGACCGCAGTCTCTAATAATGGCGGTAACACCTCGGCTACAACGATCGGAATTATTGTGGGATGTATCATTTTGGGGGTTCTATTGCTACTTGCCCTTTGCTGCACCCTAAGACAACAGGAAAAGTGCTCCTACCGTCCACCACGGTTAATAGCGGGGCCTACGGGGCCTCCGGGACCGTCTGGACCACGAGGAGCACCAGGTATCCAAGGACAACCAGGTCCGCAGGGAGCCCAAGGTTATCCTGGACCACCAGGGGCAGCTGGTCCCGCTGGACCAGCGGGGATACCAGGAGTACGTGGTAACCCTGGACCACCCGGCCCGCCAGGAGATCAGGGATATCGAGGACCACCTGGACCACATGGACCACCAGGATCGTCAGGATCGTCAGGATCAACAGGACCGCAAGGACCGCAAGGATCGCAAGGACCACGCGGGACTCCTGGGATAGATGAATCGCGAGGACTACATGGTCCGCCGGGTCCACATGGTTTGCAAGGGGTGCAAGGGGTGCAGGGTGTGCAGGGCGTGCAGGGCGTGCAGGGCGTGTAGAGTGTGCAGGGACCGTAAAGAGCCCAGGGCTCGCGAGGATGACGAGGATTCCTCTTTACCTGCTTTCTTTACTTATAGAGTCACGCTATACATTTCCCTTTGCTGACACCAGATTCACGACGCGTGTAGACTTACTACATCTGTTTGCACAGTAAAGGATCGTACGGGTAGGTAAGCTTGTGATACGCCCAGTCACCTCGAGTCAGGCGCTGAGATGCTACAATCGGTCTTAATGGGCTCGCAATCAAGAACGTGGTCGCGCACAGCCCAATCCATAGCCCTCAACGAGCATGAAATGCTAAGCATGACGCATCTCCTCCGAGTACTCTTCGTTGGCAACGTCTTTGCCAAAGACTTGAAAGGACCAGGATATGAGGAGACCCTCAAATTCTACACGTAATTGGGAGAGTGGTTTTAGAACTCAACCACAAGAAGAGTAGATTGTGTGAGGTTTTCTAGATCCGATTAATAAAAACAGATAATTTTTGACTCAATGTTTAGGGTGAATCTTAGTCTTAGAGTGACTTTTATGAGTTTCGAGATAGTCTCACTAACTACATACGGAAAGTCTGGCCATTAGTTTCTTCAACACAAGGAGGTGTATCTCTTATCTTCTGTTTGTATAGCCTCCCATCAACAATATTGCCTTCTCCTCAACAGCTCTGCTTGCTCTTCTAAGTCCGACTCCACAAGCCCACACAACAATTGCAATTCCTGTGACACTCACAGCTGTCAGGCCTACTTCCAGCGGCTTCAGGACTCCAAGCATCCCCATTGACGTCAGTGTAGCGAAAATGCCTTCAGCAGGTGTGAAGCCTCCGTAAGCAAAGGATTGGAAGGCCGCGGCCAGAGTACCTGTTGCATAAGAATCAGCCTTACGCCCAAGGAAAACAAGTACGAAAATAATGATATGCTGATCTCGCCAGCCAAGAAAGTCATACCTGCGCCAATGTCAATAGGGTTGAAGCTCAATGCAAACAACAGCAGAAGCACGATCATAAAGGTGATTCACCATGCCATGATAAGTGCCAACACATCTGCAGGTCTCGTCAGCAAACGTTCATTCTGCTCAATTCACTTCGATAGTTGCTCACGAGGCTGCTTGAGCCACTCCAAGACATTGTTGCCTTGATCAGAGGCTCAGGACCAAATTTGCAGGAACAGCGAGCGATCATGAACGAACTTGCCAATACCAGCATCGATGCTGTTGGTTTCAGTGAAATTAAAGCCTCCATAGAAGAGATGTATCATGCGAGCCTGTGTCGACAAAGTTTTTTTACGAGGTGTTGTTACGAGGTGTTTTTACGAAGTAGGCCGGGATATGATGGACCACTTCTTAATAATCGTGCCAAGACTTTTACCCGGACCGCACAAGAAGATCATGAGTATGAGTGCTTCCGCTGTCAAAAGGAGTCTCTCAGTTCTTTCTACAAGCCAGATCTCAACGACTCTGAAGCAGACGTTGAAGTCAACGTCAATTCCAGACAGTTCGAACGAGCATCGTAATACCCGCGACCATCATCACCGTGACGACAAAGAAGACGATCACCTTTCAATCGTTGAGGAGCTGCTATTCTCTCTCGGAGAGATACAAGAGTCGGAACGAGCTGGCTTGAGAGGTGAACACGTGGCGGAACGCACCACCAAGTTGTCCTTTCTGCGTCAACTCGAGTAAGCCGAGCAAACGCTCAAGGCAGTCCGTATGACGATCTCATACGATAGGTAACTTTGAACATATGGCTGAGCAGTTCTACTACTACAGTATTCTCGCTTCTACTTCCTTCAGGTCCCTTGTCGGTCGTGATAGGCGACTGCTCACGCTTCATTCTTCACTCATAGCTCATCATTCGAAATCCCTTGATCTCCTTATTAATGAATACATTTCGAAGGCAAAGGTGAAATGTGCATTATTAGAAGATGTCGAAGAGCAAACATTTGTTCAATTCAGTCAATACGCATATATCGAGAACTACTCTGCTGCAGATTCAGACATTCGTTTCAACACTTTATGATCAGGATCTTTTGAGTCTTTAAGTGCTTCCTCACCAACTTTTTCACTGACGAAAGTCTACATACTCGAAACGCGGCTCAATACGGTTGTTTAATTGATCACTTAGCTAAAATTGTCTACACTTAATCTACGAAGTAGATGCAAGAGCAGGTTTTGTAGAAGCTAGGTTATCGTTCATACTAGGCGACAGCAGTCTCTGCGTAACGATGATCATTGAGAAGTACAAGTTGTAGTAGCAGCATTATGCGACACTTCAAGAGATGAAGGATCGGGAGAACTTCTAGAAAGCCGTATTTGAATTGATACTCTTTCATCTTCAAATAGATTCATCGATTCATGAATTTATTTTCAAACAAAAAACAGCTCAAAGCCTTTCATACGCTCTCAGTATAAGAACACTTCTTCATCGTCGGAGTCTTCCTCGAACTTATCGGCAGCCCCTATAATATTCGAATTCAGAGGCTCGTGTGTCGACTTCTTCATGTCTTCGTCAGACGTCAATTTGGTTTCTTCTAAATTATACACGCCTTCATCACGTTGAGGCAGAGTCGATCTCGCGTGATGCAAATCTGCTGAAGTATATGTTAAGCTATGAAGACGACAAGATGATATCTCAAATTATCACGGCATGTGTCTCTCAAGAATGATTCTTTCATGCCATCCGCGAATACTGAAGTCCTCAGTTCCGTAGTCGAGTCAGGGTGAGCTTTAATTCCCTGATATTCTGGCACAATCTTGTTCAACACAAAAAGCCGGATTCCCCTGATCATCGTGTTTAAGATATTCTCTTGTTCTTTGACCAACGTTGGCAAGTTCTTCTGAACATAGGGAGACTGTCATTGAATATATAAGTTGTTACTACAGCTCGATGTTTGAACCTGCAAAGAATGAGCCCGAAAGTATTGATAACACAAGAAACACGTCGGTTTACTAACGCCGATATATCGAATTCCATCCCAAAACCGGAGTTTTTGGCGGTGAAACAGGTCTAGAAGAATGATCTCGACGTGAATTCTCAGCTTAAACTTGGGGTTTTGATACTCATCTCGAATGCGTTTTTCTAGTAGAAGGTGAAACTTTTCATTCTGAGATTGAAGCTCTTTTTGATAGTATTGGCAGGCCTGAGGATCTGTCACCATTCGATTGATGATACCATTAATCGAAGACTTCCCTCTATAAGACGACGATGTGAAGCCCAGATGTTGTGTTGCGATTTCAATCGAATAGCTCACAAATAGCTGAGGGTAGTGCCTTTCAGCTTTCACCAAAACCCGTGCGACTTTCAGGTGCGACCCTATACGATCGATGAAGTGTCGAATACGCGCAAATCGAGCTTCATACGAGGTGTTATCTTCGTGTATGCTACTGTTTTTGACTCTCTGTTCGACTGCTTTCAAAAATTCCGAGTCTCTAGCTTCATAGCATAGTCGGCAAAAGCTAAGGGGATTCAATTTTGAGTCCGAGAGTGAAACGAGCCACTTCTTCAAAGTATTTGCTTCTGTGATTGATGTTAGTGTTTGACCAATGAATCAGTGACGCATAGAGAAGCTCTCGAGTATGTGAAGTTAATACGATCTTCTTCATTTTGCCTCTTCAATATTGAGAGGCAGGTATTGATCGTACGTTTCAGCATAAATCTATAACGTTGCAATTTCTGGGCAGAGAAGATCATTGCGCGGTCAGAAATTTGATATTCTAGCGTAGAAACTCGCTCTTCACTTGCATTATACATCTGGTCGAGTAATTGTAAAATGTCGAAGAGAAATGGCTTGATTTTAGACTCTTTGCTAGTATTTGCGGTCACTCAATAGATCAAATGAGGTCCGTTCTGTATCGCAATTGCCGCCACAGTATCTTCATCGGGCGAGTAATCGCATATATATGCAAGCTCGTTCAGAAACCTTTTGCTCAGTGTCTTATTACTGCCATCTAAATACTCTTCGAATGATGCCTCGTCGAACTTGACACGCATTCTCTGTGATTTTCCATAAGTCAATAAGAGTATCAAAGGCTCATAGAATCGATTTCAAAGCTTTTTGTTGACCTGCGGAGGACAAGTATTCATTTGGGAGATAGCTTGAGGCTGAATAGCTGACGAGGGGAATACGGGAGACTGTTGTTGTTTTGATTTTCTCTTTCTCTTTCCCATATTGGTACGACGCGGATCTTCTGATATTACACAAAAGCGCCCTCTGAACTTAAGATACCATCGCGTCGTGTCACCACCACCAGCCCCGCCTCTATCATCTCAATACTCGCTGCCACCGCGTCTAATACGTCTCTTCTTTGCCTCTCAGGTCCCGAAACCTCGTCTCGTGCGATCTCTGACTCTAATAGTGACTTGATTTAGGAGCTACTCTACTTCATGCTTTAGTGCTATGGCAGCGGACTGTGAAGGATGCGCAATTTGGACACCCTATGTATATAACATTGTGTAGAGTAGTTTCTTTGTTCCCTCTTTTATATGTAAGATTGCTTGCACTGGCACTCGGACACTAGCGTCAGTGTGGCAGGAATTGGCTCGTGGAATCTCCTTGACGTCATACTGTAGATTAGGCACCAAACAAGCGTACGAGTGATACTGAAGCTTGCCCCCTCAAACGAGAATTACGAAAGGGTTCCTCCCTCCTCCCCTCCAGCATCTCTTCCAGATTTTCCTACACATCGTTCCAACTTCGACGCCAGCCTCACGTTCTATTCCAACGCTGGCTACCCAGCCGCCTGCTCTAACCACTCGCCTATCCCCAGCTTGAGCTCTCATACCCCGAGCGCCAGCCCTACTCCAAGTGCCACCTTCTTCATCTTCACCATCCCTAATCTCCTCACGGCCTAATACAGCTGCACCATCAGCTCTCTCGCTTTCACCAATGTCACCGCTTCTTCGTTCCTTCCTCCTGCGCCTCTCTTTTCTCTTTTCTCTAACCGCCTTCAACCCACCTCTGCCAAGTCTTCCTTAATAGCCAAATTTCGTCAGCGTCCCATCATGCTCACTAAGCTAATCAAGAGTCTTTCCGCCCATGCGCTCCTTCGCGCCCACTCCGTAACCGCAAACGACACCATCGCTGACACAGTGCCCACTCTACATCCCAAAGTCACTTGAATTGAAGTGCTGTAATTCAGACAGATTCGAGAAGCAGCGACGATAGCGGCAAGTGAGAGGGTGAGGGAAGAGAGTGAGAGGAGAGGGAAGAGCATGCGTCGACAGTGTGAGAGGTTGGTGGGAATGGCCCTTTGGTGAGGGAGGGGCCCGATGCCGTAGGAGGAGAGAGAGAGAGGAAGAGAGAGAAAGAATAAGGCGAGGAAATTGGCATGAGAGAAGGGCATGTCGTAGCCTTTGCCTCGAAGCAACAGAAGGTCACTCTCAAGCTATATTTTCCTTCATCAAGATTGGTATCACTGTGATCTCTACGATCTAAAATGTCATCGCCTTTTCTTTTCCCAGACCCTTCTCTAGATCAACTCTACCAAGCTCTCAAATTCCTGATGATCCGAAATAAGTAGAGACGTTGATCGTCTCTACTGAAGAATGGTAAGCTTAGTATGATTATCTCAGATTCTCCTTTGCCCAAATACTCATCATTTCACACACATGTCTCTAGCACGTCGTGATGTCGCATCTTTCATGAAATTCTCACCAGAACGAAAACCGTTCTGTTCTGTCACATCTAACGTTCGATGTATTGTTTTGTTACGACCACATCTGCCTAGTGCTCCAACAACAACGAGGATATCGCTCGCAGCTTCGGCCATCCGTAGGCCGTAGGCGATGACAACAGAAGTCTCTCTTCGTTCGCTCTCGCTGAAGACGAGAATTCTTTGATGAGTCTTTCGAGAGATTTAAATCGCTGCACACGATAGATTTGTCCTTTGACTGATTAATAATTGTCAACTGAACGTCTAGTGCACACTTACATTTCATTGTAATAACAAAGTTCTACCTCATTTGCAGATTTGTCACCTTCGAGATTGGTGCAGTTCTGACGCTTTTGATATCTACTTAAGTCAGCTTGAACTGAACAGAGACTTCGTGAAAGCGCCTTAATTTACATAGCCGTCTTCTTGCTTTCTTCTTTTTCCATGCTCATTCTCGTCAGTCTCTGCGCATTCTCTCTCGTCTTTGTCATTTTCTCCCAAGTCATTCATATTAATTTGTAACTCGAGATTGTGTTCGATCATTGCAGCGTTTCCACTGAATCGATCAAGAGTCACGAGCATGAAGAGAAGAAATGTTGAGAGATCGTATCAAAGAAGTACGATGTATGCAAAGAATGATTGTCTGCAAAAGTTTGCTTCATATACAAACATGTCAATATTTCAATGCAAGAAGAGAGCTTTCAGTGCTCTTGATTGAGAATAACTGAACGCATTCAACTCTCTTGCTCTTACTTCTAAGCAGCTACTTGAATCACGCGTTTTCTGAAACCTGATCATTCTCACATCTTCAGAGATCAATGAGATATGCAAGAAGAATGCGAAGCTTCTTAGATAATCTCAGTTCTTCAGTGCTGCGTTAAAGAATGACATCTGAGAGATGTCAGAATCGTGCCTAGATGATACAATCAATGAAGATCAGAATTGATAGTGCTTGATCTTTAAAGATAGTTATAACTGAACATTAAGAATACAGAAGAAGATTGATACAAAAGCTTCTATTTATGTAATGTTCAGAGACTGCGCTAGACTTGAAAGAAAGATGTTTGTGACATGAAAAGAATGTAATGTAAATGAACAAGATGTTGATGAAAGAAAAGAATGTTGAGAAAGAAAAAAGATATTGAATCATATCTGAATCAAATCTGACTAGCTCGATGATTAGTTCTAATCATTACGCAAAGAACTCGCTAGCGTTCATTGTAAATTGATTAAAGCTTCAGTCTTGTTCAGTCTTATCAGTCTTGATATGCTTGTAACATTACTTCTCTCTTTGAAAATTCATATTCACATAAATGTAGTTCATTTGCTCACTTTTGTTGATAGTTATTTCAATATTTAGCGCGATTTGTTTGAATATAGCTTATGAAATTTATTCAAAACTTTTTCTGAGTCATTGAATTTTTCTTTATCAACATAGTATCATTTCTTATTTCTATCTAGATTTGTTTATTTGACTTTGTACTGTATTTGATCTTGATAGCATCTGAAATTCAATATATTACTTATCTTTCAATGTTCATCATCTTTGATAGTAATTGTTAGAGATCAGCATAGAGCGAGTCAATATGAGTGTCATTTAACTAGAAGATAAATGCTAAGAAAGAAAGATAGCTACAGAAAAGAAGCTGGCTACATATATGTGTTTCTCAGTCGATGCTAGACTCAATAGAAACTAGTCAAGGTGACGAAGCGAGAATAGATCTGACAAGGCTAGAAGGCTGAGTCTGACAAGGCTAGAATCGTAACATTACTCTCTTTCTTCGACGATTCATGTTCATATGAATGTATTTTCTGCTCGACTCAATTGATTGCTCAATCATGATTGATTGAATTGTCAATTAGCGCGATTTGTTTGAGTATCAAATATGAAAATCATCAACGATCTTCTGAGCGTTCATAAATTCGTCGTCATCAGCGTTGTATCAATTGAGATCATTGTCATAGTCATTTCATTTGACTCTATACTGAAGTCATCTTCGATATTAACGAAAATTCAATATATCATCAATTTTTCACTCGTCTTCGTCGTTTATCACTATTGAACCTGAGAGTTTGTTCTTTTGACCAGGCAAGAAGTCGTTGACGGCAGAGCGAAGCAGATCAGAATGAAATACATCATGAATATGCATAGACTCTGATAATTTCAGTTTATATGAAGAGTCGATGAAATTTAAATTGGTGAAAGAATCGAGCATTTTGTCATTTAGCTTCTTGAAAGATCTCATTGTAATGATGTTTCTTTCATTCAGAAACATCTTTGATTCGACCTCATAATCAACTTCTTTTTTATGCTTATTGACTTGTTTCATCATTTGTTTTTATGTTTTGACTAGCGACTTGCGAGCAAACTTCAGTGTTTTTGTTAGGGGTCAGCATAGAGCGAGTCATATGAATGTAATGTAACGAGTATATAAATGCTAAGGAAGGAAAGTATCTAGAAGGGAAGAGCCGGCTATCTATATGACTCAGGAGAACATAAGCTAATCCTGAATAGGGTTGGCCTCGGAACAACCCTATAGCCTAGCGGCGAGCGGCCGGCGATAGTCATCAACATAGTCACCAACATAGCTATCAACATAGGTGCGTAGCTAGGATCGTAACATTACCCCCCCCCTTCAACGATTCATGTCCGCATGAATGTATTTCCTTAGCCTTGTGTAGAATCGAAATGCCTATTGTAGCAGGCTCACTATGCGAGGTAGAATGATGCCATTGTAGCAGGCTCACTAGTTGCACATGGACGTATGACCAGGTCCACTGGTGGGTAGGGCGATGAGAGTGGGTAGGCCATCGCATTGACCGTGCCATTGAAGCAGGCTCACTAGTTGCACGTGGACATTTGACCAGATCCACTGATAGGTAGGGCGATGTGAGTAGGTAGATCATCGCGTTGACGGAAGGCGCCTTTGTAGCAGGCTCACTATTTGCACGCGAACGAGTCGGCAGACCGATTCACTGATTGGTAGAGCGATGTGGGTAGCTGGGTCATCGCATTGACGGAAGGTGCCATTGAAGCAGGCTCACTAGTTGCACGTGAACTCGATGACGGGCCAGGTCCACTGGTAGGTAGGGCGATGAGGGTGGGTAGGCCATCGCATTGAGGGTGCCGTTGAAGCAGGCTCACTGGGGTTTCGGTATAGAAACAAGCTCAAAGGTTTGCTTGTTGCCGAAGGCATTATCGTGCCATTGTAGCAGGCTCACTAGTTGCACATGAACGGGTAGGCGGACCGGTTCACTGGTGGGTAGAGCGATGAGGGTAGGTGGGTCATCGCATTGACGGTGGGTGTCATTGAAGCAGGCTCACTGTTGAGGTTTGCTCATCGAGGTAGAGACTTCACGCAGTCCTAGACTGGCCTCTTTGGTTGCTCTTTGGGGTAGAGGCTTCACGCAGTCATAGACTGGCCCCGTTTGATTGTTCAACAAATTCGAAGAATCCCTTGCGAATCTGAATGAACGGTTAATCCGCTGATCTTTGACCTAGTCGGATGGTTCCAATCGTTTGTTTATACTCGCTGACCAGCGCACGAGTCCGAATCTTTTGTTTATCCTCGCTGAATCAGCTCACGAGAGGAGGAAGGTGAGTGCTGCTGCACGGACGCAAGCCGCTAGACCAAAGTCGATAGAGGGTTGAAGAACTACTAGCAGAAGCACTCGAAGGGATCGATGCAGATTATTTCACTTCGCCTGTAACGAAGGAGCATTTATATAATGTTAGGGGCCAGCATAGAGCGAGTCATATGAGTGTAATGTAACGAGTATATAAATGCTAAGGAAGAAAAGTATCTAGAAGAGAAGAGCCGGCTATCTATATGACTCAGGAGAACATAAGCTAACCCTGAATAGGGTTGGCCTCGGAACAACTCTATAGCCTAGCGACGAGCGGCCGGCGATAGTCATCAACATAGTCATCAACATAGCTATCAACATAGATGCGTAGCTAGAATCGTAACAGTTTTGTTCATATGTTCAGATATATTCTCGACTTTAGTTGTCTGCAAACGTTCATGATAACTTTCATATTTGATGACATTGAATTCAAAGCTCATACAAGAATGAAAGTCTTTGTTTAGAAAGAAAGAAATTAAGAAGATGATTGAGAACAGAGCATTATTGTCAATGAACTTGATTATGAGTAGTAACTTAGTTCAGTCATTCTGCATGTATGAACAGAAGAATCAAAGATATCTTTCGATGTTCTGATTGACTTGTTCACTTTGATCGTTGATCTGAGAGTGATAGACTGTGAAGAGTCAAAGATTAATGTTTAGTCTTTTGCAAAGCAACTTTTATAGAATGAAGGTAAATTGAGAGTCTTGATTCAAAACAATGAAATCAAGTAAATCATGTATTCAATATATTCACTGAAGCATTAGCTCAGCTGTTTTTTCTGCTGTGATTCTCTCATCATCAGTGAAGCAAGAAATATAATGTCATTTCTTTGTTAATTTACATATCACTGTTAGTATGATGTTTTTACCTTTTGAAAGAGATAAGTTGATGATGAAGTTCATGACTATGTTCTTTCATTACTGTTCAAGTATGAGTAGAGAATGTAGTAGTTCATTGAATTTATTTCAAGAAGTCTTTGATCGCTGACAAATGTAACAGTTTCAAATATATCAACTTATTGTCTTTCACATTGAAAATCAATAGTAGTATCTTCTTATGATCTTCATCGTTCTGAGAATTTCAAAATGATCAATAAAAGATTGATCATGAACTTCTTGAATTAACTTTATTTGAAGATGCTCATTGAAGAAAATTCATAGAAGATTATCTTGATATAGTATTTTGTTCTGAACTCAACAATTTCTTAATTTAGTATCTTTGTATTGAGCTTCATCTTTTAATACGACTTCACGAAGTAGTGTACAATTCTCATCAATCTCATTAGTTTCAAGAATCTGTTTATAGATTGATTTCTCAATGTTCTTTTCTAGATTAACAATTTTCATTCAATTTGAAGTCAAAATAATGATTCATTAATAGCAAATGCACTCATCTTCTGAGCTTCTAGAAACTGAATTGACTTGACAAGTTAATGCATTAACTTTGATGTTTTATTTGTCTGAGCAATACATGATTTTGAAGTTGAAGTCAACGAGCTTTTGTACTCAGCGCATTTAACATTTACTTAGCTCTTTATCTTTCATTAATGATGTTAAAGCTTGATGATCAGTGAACATCTTAATGAGTAGCTCAGTCAATTTCAGCTCAAATTGTCAATGCTTAAAGACACAAATGATTGCTAGTAGTTTCTTGTCATAAATTTCGTAATTGCACTCAGCGAGACTCAGATTCTTGCTGTAGTAGATCATTGAATGCAATGTTTCTTCGTCATTGTACTGAGAAAGAATGTCATCATTGATGTAGTTGAATGAGTTTATTTCAAGAATAGTCTCTTTATTCTGATCAAAATGACGAAGAATAAAGACTTCAGTCATTTGTTTCTTCATATGATCAAAGATCATTTGACAAGCTTGATCTCATTCAAATATCATCTCTTTTTGAGTTAGTTAAATCAGAAAATGAACAATCTTCGAAAAGTTCTTTATAAAACGTTGATAGAAATTGCAGAAGTCAACGAAGAACTGCATTTGAGTGAGATTTGTAGAAGTAGATCATTCAACTACTGCTTATACTTTTCTGAGATTCATCTTTAGTTCTTTAATGAATAGCAATAGTTTTAGAAAGAAGATCTTCTGAACATGAAACTTGCATTTGTTTATATTCATCTGAAGATCAGTCTCTTGTAGTCTATGTAGAATTAATCATACGTGTCACTTATGTTTCTTCAGTGTTTTGCTGTAAATGATAATGTCATCTAGATAGATTTGACAAAACTGATGAAGATAGTCAAATAACATGTCGTTCATATAGTGTTGATAGAAAGTTGAGTCGTTGATTAATTTGAAAGACATCACGTGATATTTGTAGAAATCAAAAGAGGTGATAAAGATAGTCAAATCTTCGCTGCTTGAATGCATATGCAGTTTGTTGAAGACAATAATGATGTTCAATCGAGTCAGATATTTGCTATCTTGAATACAAGTAAAAGTTTCGTCTATTAGTGATAAGAGATAGTGATCTCATTTGATCAAAACATTGAGCTTTCTGTAGTTTACACAGAAACGCAAGCTATCATTTTTCTTTTCGATGATTAGTATGAGCAAAGCATATGAAGCTGAGCTAGAAGATATAAAGTCTTTATTCAGATGCTTGATCAGATAATTCTTCATCTTTTGAAGCTTGTAATCAGACATATGATAAAGACAACTTTGAGAAGATGTTCTCTCGTTGATCAACTCAATTTTATGATCATAGAAGCAATGAGAAGATAGTTGATCAGTCATCGCTCAATCAAACATATTTAGATAGTCATGATATTTTGAAAAAAGCTTAGCTTTGACTTCTTTCAAGATCTCTTCATGTGAAAGCTTTTGTAGATCTACATCTTTAAGTTTATTTCTAGCTGTTTTTAGAAGTCAATCGATTTTCGTGATGATGATCGCGAAAGTAGTCACATTCGATCGTTTGACTAGTGATTTATATGCTGCAGTCTTTATCATTGCTATGTTCATTGAATCAAAAGACGAAGCGAAGTTGATTGAATTAAATGATTTCATGATTTTATTGAATGAAGATGACTTCTCGCTGAGTTAAATGATGACAGAAGAGATAAATCTCTTTAGTATTTGAATAAAGATTGAACTTTTCTGTTCTATCGTGATTTTCTTGATAACAGAAAGAAAAATCAAGCTAGCATCAATATGAGTCTTTGAATCAGAAAATTGAAGATGATCATCTTTCATGTCACGATTCTAGCCTTCGTCTATTCTTCAACTAGTCTTCGCCTGATTTCATTCTAATCGAGTCTAGCGAGAATCTGATCTAGAAATGATGTCATTGAGTCTCTGCATCATATGTGTAAGACATCAACTCAATCGAGTCTAGCACAGAGCTGAGAAATACACATATAAGAATCGAGTTCTTTTCTATAGTTACTTTTCTTTCTTAGCATTTATCTATTAGTTAAATGACATCTCTATGACTCGCTCTAGATCGATCTCTAACAGTAGATAAATGCTAATCAACTACTCTGCTATCGACGTGTAGATGATACGAAATAATCTACTTCGTTTATTCAGAAAATTCGCAAGAAATTCTTTGAATTACTTTCATCAAAACACATCTGCAAATTTACTCAAATTTATCAAATCAATCACTCAATCTTACTACAATCAAATCTATTCTTATCTTTCTCACAATGACACGCGACTCTGAATCAGTCGAGTTACAAACAGCTCATCTGCTTAGAAGCACTGCTAGTAGACGAGTCTTTCTTATTTCTGTCGATGCTTCAGCGAAATCTCAGAATGTCGCTATCTCATGAAACATCAACACGAGTCAACAACTTCGTCAATAAGCTATTAATCAGTCAGACGAGATCATCAAGATGCTGATCGAGCTAAGAGATCAATGAAACATGACTTTGAAACTCAACAAGCAATGAATCGATGTTCAAGTCAATCACATCAAGAGACTTGATGAGCTAGAGATCAATCAAGTGACAATAGACACTCAAGAAGAGACTATCATTGAACTACAAGAGAAAGTCTTGAGTCTAAAAAAGAAACAGCGTTCAGCGAATCAATCTTGATCTCGACAGTCTATGAAATCTCGAGCTTCTATCGAGAACTATACTTGACGAAAGTCGTCTACTCTATTCGACAATGATCATCACAAGTTCTTCAAGTTTTCGAATTCATTTATATTCACTGATGAAGATGAATCGACATGAAACAGCTGAAGAATCAAGATAGATGATAAGCTTCAGACAAATGTTGATCACTTCGATAATGAGAATATCTGTATTGTTTATGTGATATCTAGACTAGAAGATGATGCTGCTGAGCACATCTTCGCTTGACATCGACATGACGCTTCGCATTCATACATCTCGATTAACGAGCTATTTGAGCATCTGAAAGAAATATACGATGAACTGAATAGAAATCGAAAGTGTCGTCGCAAGTACAACGCTCTGAGACAAGCAGAAAAGTCTTTCAATGTCTTCTACTTCGACTTTATGAAGCTATTCAGCTATCTCAGATACGACGATTGCACTTTGATGAATGATCTTCAAGATAAAATCAATAATCGCTTGCAGAATGCTCTATCAGTCTGTTCAGAGAATTTTACTTCGCTCATTCGCTTAAGAATCTTTCTTCAAGATGTGAATAATAAACAGCGAGCTAACTATCAGCTACGCAGTCAGCTTTGCACTGTCATCGTCAAAGTCACTGTCGTACCTGATAAATGCGCTGCTACTTCATTGTCAGTAACGACTTCAATAATCAATTATGTTAAGTCTATCATCTTTTCTATCTCTGAGTCAGCAAGATCGTCTATCATCTGCTATACTTGCAAGATCTTGAGTCACTTGTCAAAGAACTGTTCTCAGAACAAGATCAACACTTCTGCTTCTTGTGCATTCATCTCTCGTCTACATGAAATCATAATTTCGAAGAATAAAGAGAATGAGAAAATGTCTTCTTTTGAAGATAACGAGACAAAAAACTAGAAACTTTCATCAAAGATGCAATGAAAAATGTGTTAATTTCTTCAACAATTAGCATGTCAGATGATTCTTTTGCTTCTGAATCTTTGATTACTGAATGTGTACTTTCTAGCAATGAAATTAGTTACTCATTGAAGTCATTGATAGACATCAAAGCTGCTGACTATT
>JAABUT010000540.1_pt1 | contig 58526 bp, 62 predicted proteins | sample 5559281 | NCBI WGS metagenome assembly JAABUT01 (sample SAMN10711880, study PRJNA513359) | rock metagenome | isolation source: Antarctica rocks | place: Antarctica: Victoria Land, Ricker Hills nord | collected 2016-01-04 | reverse complement strand
AAATAGCATTAAGGGCAGTGTCAGTAATCAATAATCAACAATTGTATGTGGATAAATATAAAAAAGCAGCATAAATAATAGAAAAAAATGCAGCAAAAAGTTTTGGCGGTATCATAGCAATCACTCTTAATGAATTCCCTCTTTTTACAGCATTTAAAATAAAACTTTTGCAATAATCAAATTAAAAACTTTTAACTATTTCCTACAGCCGGAGCTATTTTTAAAATTAAACTAAGATATGAGCTAAAGCAGATTTTAAGCATAAAGGTAATCTCACTGCAGGACAACTTTAAACCTGCGTCTTTAGAAAAGAATAGTATATAGTTAAACTTAATTTACTAATTATGAAGATCATTAAAAACAGTTTGGTACTTGCGCTATTAGTAACGGTTTCTACAAGTTGTCTTTTCGCACAAAAGAAAGGTAAAATTAAAAAGGGGTCTAAGGCCACCCCTTGCATGAATGTGCTCAATCTTTTCACCGCCGCTAATGTGCCGGCTATGGCGCCGGAAGAAGAGTTAGCCCCATGCGGAAATCCAAATGCGGTAATGCCGGATAATCTGCCCGGAAAAAGTTTGGCTCAACACCCCATGCTTTATGTTGGGGAGAACTGCAACAAAATGTACCTGGTGAAAGATGGCAAAACTATCTGGAGCTATTCTACCGGAAAGGGGCCTGAATATGATGACATATGGATGCTGTCGAACGGTAATATTCTGTTTACCCGCATGCAATATGTTGCCTTAATCACGCCTGATAAGAAAGTGCTTTGGCGCTACGATTGCAATAACTCTAAAGGCGCCGACCATACCGAAGTGCATGCCTGCCAACCTATCGGATTAGACAAGGTTATGTTTGTCGTGAATGGCCTGCCACCCAAATTGTTTGTTGTTAACATCAAAACAGGGAAAGTAGAAGTAGAACACGAACTTCCTTATATTCAGCCGGCAAATCCTAATGATATTCATCCGCAGCTTAGGCGTGCCCGTGTTACGGCACAGGGAACCTACCTCGTTTCTTTGCTTAACTTAGGTCGCGTTGTGGAATACGATAAAGATTTTAAAGAAATCTGGAGTTACAAAAGCACGAAGCCATGGGCCGCCATAAGATTAAAGAACGGTAACACGTTGATAACCGACGAGACGGAAAACCTTACTCGCGAAGTTAATACCAAGGGTGAAACGGTATGGGAGTTTAATTGCAAAAACGATTTGCCGGCTGAATACCAGTTCACCTCGGCACCCCAAACCTGTACCAGGCTGGACAACGGCAATACTATTTTCGCCTCGCGTGGCCAGGGAGGCAAAGGCCCGCAGCTTATCGAAATTACCAGGAACAAGAAGGTGGTTTGGGTGCTGCAAGATTGGAAAAATATTGGCGATGCTACTGCAGTGCAGATATTGGACGATCCCGGAATTCCTGAAATTCCGGGTCAATCTGAACATTAATAAACAGGGGAAGTACCGGCTTTAATTGATAAGCGAAGAATAAATCATGAAAATAAAATTTTATTACAGATGTATTGCAGCCGCAATTTTAACTATTAACGCTTTTGCCGCATCGGCTAAAGATTACACGGCCGCATTATTTGATATTAGTCCCGACGGGACGACGCTTAATACCCGCTCGATTCAGTTTGGAATTGATTATATAAATCAAAACGGTGGTGGCAGGTTAGTTTTTCCTGCCGGGAAATATTTAACCGGTTGTATTCATTTTAAATCGGATGTTACCATTCAGTTGGATGATGGCGCGGTTCTGTTAGGTTCGATAAACCCTTTTGATTACGACAGGCAAAACACGCCTTTTGATCATAACTTTAATACCTCCCTTGCCCTTATACTGGGGCTTAACCAGCATAACATTGGCATAAGCGGCAAAGGTACTATTGATGGCCAGGGAAAAGAGCTTGCCACAGCCATAGGCGAAATGATAAAAAGGGGGTTGATTAAGGATAAATCCGTAAGCCGCCCCGACGAGGATAACAGGCCCATGATCATTAATCTTTTTGGTTGCAATAACGTTACGCTTAAAAATCTCACCCTGAAAAATTCGGCCTGCTGGGTAGAGTGTTATAATCAATGTAAAAACGTAACAGTTGATAGCATACGTGTAGAAAGCCGCGCATTTTGGAATAACGACGGAATAGATATTGTAGATTGTAATACCCTTAAGGTAAGCAATTCTTATTTTAACAGTAGCGATGATGGCATCTGCTTAAAATCATTAGATCCTGATGCGCTTAATCAAAATATATGGATACAAAACAACAGCATGACTACAGATGCCAGCGGCATTAAATTTGGCACTGCATCGCTTGGCGGTTTTAAAAACATCCACATAGTTAATAACAAAGTATTTGATACCAACCGCTCGGCAATTGCCCTTGAAGCGATAGATGGTGCGGTGATTGAAAACATTGAAATTGATGGCATACGAGGCGTGAATATAGGCAACGGTATATTTTTACGCGCAGGCGCACGCAAAGGCACCCGTAAAGGCAAGGTTGAAAATGTATCCATCCAAAACGTTACTGTTGAAATAAGGACCGAAAAAAATCCGCTTAAGGCGTTGCCCGGAGTGGTAATTGCAGGCATGCCCGATCAGATCATCTCCAATATCAGGCTTAAAAATATTGTGGTTAAATTTCCGGGAGGAGCAGACCGTTCTACTGCAAAAATATCTATCGATAACCTGAAAGATATACCTGAAAAACCGAATAGTTATCCTGAATATTCAATGTTTGGCGATTTGCCTGCATGGGGTGTGTATATTCGTCATGCCCGTGATGTTCAGTTTACCGGTTTAACAATCTCTGCCGATAGTACCGATTTTAGAACAGCCATAGTTTTAGATGATGTACATAAAACCTCATTTAAAAACTTAACAGTTAAGGAGCCTGAAAGTAAAAAGAAAATATTCACTTATAATTCTTCTGAAATTACGCTCAAATAATGTGATGACGATAATATAACAAAGCAATGATTGACAGATTATATACTATAAACAATAATAAAATATGAATATGATTAACAAATTATCTGGTTGCTTCCTGCTGTTTATGGGATTATCAACCCAGCTCCGTGCGCAGGGTAAACCAATTGACTTGATGTCTCCCAACGGCGAGCTAAAAGTAAACATAACCCTGGGTGATAAAATATATTACAATATATCGGGGAATGGTCAGGAAATGTTAACAAAAAACCATTTAGCGCTGACCTTAAAAGATGGAGTACTTGGTGAAAATCCTAAAGTGATATCGGTAAAGAAAACTAAAGGCGAAGAAATTATAAAACCCTATATTCCAATAAAATTCTCAACCGTTAAAAGCAACTACAACGACCTGTTAATGACCTTTAAAGGAAATTATGCAGTGGAGTTTCGCGCTTTTGATGATGGCATCGCTTATCGTTTTATCACCAGCAAAAAAGGTGAAGTAGAGGTAATGAACGAGGACTTTTCTATTAACTTCCCTGACACTTGCTTATTGCATTTACAGCAGAACAACGGATTTAAAAGCGCTTACGAAGAGCTTTACCAACACGTAGAATCAGCTACCTGGAAACAGACCGATAAAATGGCAAACCTGCCGGCTTTAATTGACACTAAAAAACAATATAAAATATTAATCAGTGAGTCCGACCTTTCCGATTACCCGGGCATGTTCCTTCGGGGCACCGGAAATAATGGCGCGCAAGGTGCCTTTCCAAAAACACCGCTTGAGTTTGGACCGGATGGAGACCGCAGCCAGAAAATTTTAAAATCAGCAGACTATATCGCTAAAACCACCGGAACCAGGAATTTCCCCTGGCGCTATTTTGTTATTACTAAAGATGATAAGCAGCTAATGGAAAACACCATGACGCTAAAGCTGGCGGCAAAAAGCGTGATTGCCGACCCATCTTGGATTAAACCCGGACAAGCTAGCTGGGAATGGTGGAACGATGCTGCCCCTTACGGCCCTGATGTGAATTTTGAATCGGGCTATAATTTGGATACCTATAGATATTACATAGATTTTGCTTCAAAATACGGTATAAAATATATTGTTATGGACGAAGGCTGGGCTAAAAGCACTACCGACCCTTACACGCCAAACCCTAAAGTTGATGTGAAGGAATTGATTCGTTATGGTAAAACCAAAAACGTGGATATTATTCTTTGGTTAACCTGGTTAACCGTACATAAAAATATGGATGTGTTTAAGACTTTTCATGAATGGGGCATAAAGGGTGTTAAGATAGACTTTATGGAACGCACTGATCAATGGATGGTTAACTATTATGAAAACGTAGTAAAAGAGGCCGCCAAGTACCAGGTATTTGTTGATTTTCATGGTGCATTTAAGCCCGCAGGTTTAGAGTACAAATATCCAAACCTGATTTCGTATGAAGGTGTAAGGGGATTGGAGCAAATGGGCGGCTGCTATCCGGATAACAGCATCTATCTTCCGTTTATGCGCAATGCCGTTGGCCCAATGGATTTTACACCGGGCGCAATGATCAACATGCAGCCTGAAGTTTACAGTGCGGAACGGCCAAACGCGGCAGCAAAAGGCACCAGGGTTAACCAGCTTGCTTTATATGTTGTTTTTGAAAGCGGTATACAGGCACTCGCTGATAATCCTACCCTTTATTACCGTAACCCAGATTGTACCGAGTTTATTACCAGCGTACCAACTACGTGGGACGAAACCAAAGCACTGGCAGCCAATGTTGGCGAGGTAGCTGTAGTTGCCAAACGTAAAGGTGAAAAGTGGTTTATTGGCGGTATAACAAACGGCAAAGAAAAGACAAGGGAAATGGAACTAAGCCTTGACTTTTTAGAAAAAGGAAAAACCTATACCATGACTTACTTTGAGGATGGCATAAACGCTGACAGGCAGGCAATGGATTATCGCCGCAAAACCATGCAGGTGAAAGCGGGAGATAAAATAATGATTAAAATGGCACGTAACGGCGGTTGGGCAGCAGCGCTTAAATAGGCTTTTTTGCTCTTTTGCTTTTGTTCGGACAGGAAGTTAGGAATTTGGCTTTTTGTTTTTAACTTTCATTTTTAAATCAAAACCCGGCAGCGGTTACCCGGCGGAAGGAATTCTTCTTCCCCACCATAATTGACTTTTTCTAAAATCTATTTTATGCAGGTTGTAATCCTTTATGTGAGATAGATTTTATAGTTTCTGAATGTTCTTCTGTAAGACCTACATAAGGACTGGTTTGTATCAAATTCTCTTTTAAGTAATCTGAAAGCTCATTTAAAGATTTATCATCATCAATAATGACAAAATTTTCATCCGCATTATTGACGTTAAACCAATTGACAATTTCATCTTTCCTACTAATATTATTAAAGTTTTCAGGAAGAGATTTTATTTTTTCAATGTTAATACCTCTATTCTTGAAAATCCTTTTCCACTCTTCTATGCTAAACTTTGACTTATGTGACGTTGTTAGCATAATAGTATCCTCTGCAGAAATTAAACTCTGAAGTGTGCGAGTTGCCTTGCTACTAAATGCCGGAAATCCATCATTCAAGAATTCAGGACTTTTCCAACCTTTGGCAGGAACCATAACACCATCTATGTCCAAGAAGAATAACATAACAAGTAAAATTACACTTTATTCAGCAATTCAACGATTTTCTCCATTGGAATATTGTTAAACTCAGCATCTTGCTCATTTAGCATTTTAATTTTTGCAGGTGTATCCCAATCTTCCTCCTTAAAAGTGACGTATTTCCAATTAACCACCATAGTTGCCGATGTTACACTTCCTTGAATTCTCTCAAGTGGAAAATTGGCTAAAATAGAAGCTATATATCGATGATGTCCATCACAAATTAAGTTATTTTCAACTTTTATACCCGAGAACTTAATGCCAGCAGACATCTTTTTGAATATCCTATCTATAACTGGCAGACACAATTTTGTCTGCGTAGAGCTTAACTCAATTTCATTATTACGAATAAATTCAATTATAATTTCTTTTGTAATTTTATCCAATCTATTTTAGCTTCCAAGACAGCAAAAATACAAAATTCACAACTAAAATTAATAGCATACAACATTAAGAGGAGTAGACGAAAAGCTATAAATTAAAGTCCAAAAGTCATAACTTCCTGAACCTATCCATTTTATCAAATCGTTCCTTCAAATAGCAGGGAAACAGGGTTCAAAAAGTAGGACTAAAAACAAAATGTACTTTATCTGTACTTTATCTTTGTGATACTAACTTTTTGAACTGAAATGAATAAAGTCTTTGGCTATGCCCGGCAATTGTTAATATTATAACTCCCGCTTTAATCCTGTTTTTATATTAGTTCTTAATAGTAATTTATCTACTTATATATTCGTTGTGTATCATACTGCTTTATCAGCAACAATAGTTGGAAATACAGGATAAAAATTACCTGTTATTATTAACCCTTAACTTTAAGCATCATGGCAAAAGCCGCCAAAAAAGCCGTAACTGAAACTGCAATCCAATCACCTAAAAAATCAGCAGCGAAAACTGCAACGGAAGCGCCCAAAAAAGCTGCGCCTAAAAAAGCACCAGTGAAAGCAAAAGCTGGCTTAATGGCACCGGTTACAGTAAGTCCGGTACTGGCTAAAGTAATTGGAACTGAGCCTTCCTCAAGGCCGGAAATAGTTAAGAAAATGTGGGATTACATTAAGCAAAATAACCTTCAGGATAAAAATAACAGGAGAATGATTAATGCGGATGAAAATTTGAAAAAAGTTTTTGATGGTAAAGAGCAAATTTCAATGTTTGAATTGGCTAAAGTCATAAGCAACCACGTAAAATAACACCTGCAGCTCTGTTGCATCTGTTATGTAAACTCAAATTCTCCTAAATCATTATTACCTTGTACTATAGCTATAAAATGAGATAGACTACCTACATCAAGTTAAGAGAAGCTTGATCAAAAACTTATACACAGCCAGCAGACTTTGCTTTAAAAATGATTGATAAAGCCGGGAGGAAATAAGAAAAATCGTTCGCAAAGATGAAGCAATTAGCAGCAATTTCAATCTCATTACTTCCATACTCAATGCTACAGGAAAATGTGCAGACGTAGCAAAACCTAAAATAAATTCTGACCTTCTTTTAACTTATTGAGTTTAGTCCTAACTTTTTGATTTTTGTAATGGTATTAATATGTACCCCGGTGATTTTTGATATTTCAACAGCTTTATATCCTTTCTTCAGATATTCCAGGGCTTTTTTATTTTGCTCCTTACCCAAAAACTTTAAAGTATCTTCTTTGCTCCCTTCTAACCTTTCCTTGTAAACGCCTTTCATTTTTGCAATCTTTATTCCTTCAATCTGCCGTTCTTTTATTTGTGTTTTTTCCATCTCACCTACTACCCCTAAAATAGATATCATCATTTTAGCGATAGGATTTTCTTTCCCTTTACTATCTAATGTAGCAAGACCTTGCGAAATGAAATGAATGGGTGTTTTGTTTTCAGTAAAGAAGTGTATAGTATTGATAATGTCTCTTAAATCTCTGCCTAATCTGTCAATAGTTAGAACTGATAAAGTACATTTAACATTTTGGTCAACAAGCTTTTTTACTTCCATTCCGCCTGGTCTGTCAAAGAAAGGAACTGCTCCACTGCATTTATCTTCTATTACCAGGTTAAAGTCTTTTTCGTTTAACCTTTGTCTGTCAGTCTTTTGATCTAATGTACTTACACGACAATAAAGCAAGTTCATATTTTCACTTTTTTAGCTTACCCTTTTATAAACTCTAAAAATATGAATAAAATAAAGAAAAGTAGTAATGAAACGGCGAAAAGAGGCAAAATAAAATTCACAATTTGGGGTACACTCTATAATTGTGAATTACCATTAGTAAGCTTAGTTAAAATGCTAGATGCGGCAGTTAAAAAAACAAATACGCTAAAGTTTAGAATTATTATTTGCTATTACTATCCTGTTCTAATTCTTTCTCCAGTTCTTCTATTGTAGGTAGGCTACCTTTCAAATTTTCTGGAATCGCATTGGTAAGCTGATATTCAGATATTCCTATCGGGTTTATTTATATCCTTCAAGGCATATTCTGCTACTATTTTGTTTTTATCCTGGCATATGAGTAAGCCAATAGTTGCCTGATCGTTTGGATGCCTAACCATATCATCTACTACCGATAGATAAAAATTAAGCTTCCCGGCATGTTCTGGTTTAAATTCACCTTTTTTCAACTCTATTACAACAAAGCACCGTAGCTTCAGGTGATAAAATAAAAGATCCAGATAATAATCTTTTTCGCCCACTTCTATATGATACTGCTTTCCCACATATGCAAAGCCTGCTCCTAACTCTACAAGAAATTTAGTTATGTGCTCAATCAAGCTCCTCTCCAAGTCTTTTTCCTGGTAATCATCAGCCATTGTTAGAAAATCAAAAATATAAGGGTCTTTAAATACCTGTTGAGCCAAATCAGATTGGGGTGAAGGCAATGTTGCATTAAAGTTAGTTACTACACTGCCTTGCCTTAAATGCAAACCACTTTTTATTTGCAAACTGAGGATATCTCTTGACCAGCCATTTTCAATGGCTTTTTTCATATAAAAAAGTCTTTGACTTTCTTCTTTAACCTTATCTAATATCACTACATGATGTGCCCAGGGTAATTGGGCAACGACCAGTTGCCCAATTTGAAAGCCCGGGTAGGTGACTGCAAATTGGCGCATATATTTTATGTTCCTGTGCGAAAACCCTTTCATATCAGGAAACTCCCTTCTTAAATCATCTGATAGTCGTTCTGTCAGTTTATCTCCCCAATTAGACTGCTGCTGCTGTTTCAATATCGTTGTACCGATTTGCCAGTATAAAGAAAGCATGTAAGCATTTGCACTAAATGCAGCCTTTAATCGAGCCTGCCGAATTTCAATTTTAATTCCTTCCAAAATTTTAGGGTATATTTCTAACATAAGCCAAAAATAAACACTATTTAAGTGGAGGTGAGCAGGAGTTAAACAGTTAGTTTTATATAACTTGCTGATAGTTCAATAAGACGTGCGGATAACCTTTAATCAAACAATATAATTAATTATTTAAATAAAAATTCCGGTAAAACCAATGAAAGAGCTACTATATGAGTTAACACCGCTTGCTATGCTGGCAACATTACCGGACCCGATCATTTTTGGAACGCGGGCAATACCGCAGGAAACGCTGCTAATAATAGATTAAGCTATTTCATGAATATGATAAGGTGCCAACAGATCAGCAGTATTTTAAAAAAACGGTCGTTTTAATATAATGCCTGGGCAGCTGTATTATACTGAAATTAGTTTACACCAAATGGTGTATTCCTGACATAGGTTGTGATTAATTTTCACTCAAAGTTTACATGATTCAAAGACATTGCCTGAAGTATTAGAGCAATACGAACGGCTAAATGGAAAGCAGGCTAAAGAAGTTTTTGCAGACAGAGGATACTGAGCAATAAAGCAATACCCACAGACTATCATATTTGTTCCAAAGCCCGATAAAAACATAACAAAAGCACAGCGAAAAAAACATAGTAAAAGAGCAGCAATAGAACCTGTTAATAGGACATTTAAAACAACATTACCGGCTCTGCAGGAACTATCTCAACGCATATTGGGAAGATAACATAAATCTGATTTTAGCTGCGGCAGCTATGAATTTTAAACGACGAATTAACCTCTGCGTACAGAGGCACTAAGACGTCGGTTACTTATCTTCAACTACATTATAGATGCTTACTAAAATTTATTGCCCAAAAACACAAAAACCGACTTTTTGAGGGTTGACTAAATACTTTATTTACTAATCTATAACCTACACTTATGCTTTTCTTATCATTTTTATGTTGCAAAACATCTCTGAGTATAGCTTTTGCTCTTGAAAACTGTGATTTGCTGGTGCTTTCTGTAATGCCTAATCTAAGGGCGATTTCTTTGTGCGAATATCCTTCGATAGCATACAAACTAAAAACAGTACGGTAACCTTCGCTAAGCTGCATAGATGTCTTGATAAGGTCTTTTTCGTATAAACCGTCTAATGCACTTTTTTGCTTGTCTGCTATTACATTTTCAAAGCCCTCGCTATCAGAAAATTTTACGTTGTTTTTTCTAAGATGCTCAATGGCAGTGTTTACAAAAATTCTTCTTACCCAACCTTCGAACGATCCTTCACCTCTGAATTTGTAGAGGTTGTTGAATAATTTAACAAAGGCATCCTGCAGAATGTCTTCAGCATCCATTTGGTTTTTAGCGTAGCGAAGACAGATAGCATACATTTTAGGAGAAAACATGTCATATAATTCTTTTTGACTTCTTCTGTTTCCGTTAATGCAATTTTCAATTAGAGATTTTTCAGAGAGAGTAGATGTTGGATTCATAATTTATATTTATATTCTCACTCTTTGCTACATTGGTGCCAAAGGATAAACAATTGTAAAACAAAAGATTATATAAATAAAAGAGCTGTATTTTTCCATAAATTGGAAAGATGGAATAAATATTGGGAAAATCGAATTGTCTTTTAAAAAAAAAATCAAAAGAGTATTTTATTGACGATTATTAGCTGCAGCGATGTGATAATTTATTGGATAAACATCATTTTTAAAAAGAAAACAGTATTACTGATGCGGTTTGCACCTTAAAAACCTCTGCCCCCGGTGCGAGCCTGTAAACTTTTGGGAATGTACTTCTTAGCAAAGCTCGAACCCAATGTAAAAGAGTAATATAATTACAAGTACAACTAATAAGTAAGTAAACGACAGTCAGGTATGTTATGAAAATAAATGAAAGCAAGCCTTGTAGTGTAAGAAACTGTCCAGAACCGTTCTTCATCTTTTTGAATACTGCACACAATTTGGGGCCACTTCTTTCTTATATAGTTGACAAGTTTTTTTATGCTATTGCGAATCTTAATAGTAGTCTCAAAGCTGTCAAAACACCTCTTTCTTGTTTATAAGTAAGATTTTCAACAAATTCTTTCCCAGCATACCATTGACCATTTAAAACAAAAAGAGTAATGCCGATATGTGTATTTTTCCATTTACCTAATAAATTAATAATTGGTATATCAATGGGTTCTTTAATATTATAAACTCTAAGTACGCCTTCTCTGCATAATCTCTTATCGTCGCCCTTCTGGATTGTGTAGGTAAGCTTTTCTTTTAGGTTTTCATTCTTACCAGAAGTTTGGAAAATGGTTTTTACAATAACCTTTCCTTTTTTAGCAACTACTTTACTGTCAATTCCATTCATCCTGGATTTACACATACCTTTTTTGAAATTACCTTGAATGTAAATTCCGGTTTCGTTGCATTTTTCAGAAAGGATAGAAGTATTAGTCATAAAATTATTTATTACTTCCCAAGCTTTCCTATAATAGTGCCAAGTTGGCAATAAATTGAAAATCAATGCCTTATTTTTTCTTATTGGATTATTTTTTCCATTTACGGGAAGCCATAATCGATTTGGGAAAATTTTTAAGTGGAGACAGGAAACTCAGGTCTTTAAGATTAAACAACGGAAATAAAGTTAAATTGGAAAACTCTGAAGGTGGGTAAATCAATTTTTGCTTCCTTTGCGGATTATTAGCAGATAGCCTTTAACTATTAATAATCTTAAAGGCCTTAATAATTATATTTTAAACCTTCGTATTTACAGTAATTTAAATTAGATGAAACACTCCACACTATCTTTCTACAATTAAATTAAAAGAAAGTAAAATTTAAGAAAACGAAAGCAACTTGTGGATACCCTAAATCCAAAGAAAATATTAACGGTATCTACAGACAAGCTAAGTGAAGATGAAGTAATTAAAGCCGTAGAAAAGGCTGGTTACAAGGCAGAAAAAGTAGCGTAAAACAAAACGTTATAAAGCCGGGCAAGATTTTTTGTGCGGCTTTATTGTTATATTATACCATTAACTTTGCCTTTAAACCGAACAGAATGAATTTTAGAAATTTGTTATGGAAAGCTTTTAAGGCAATTTTTGTAAGAAAAAAAGAGTGTTGTAAATAAATAAGTTTTGAAAACAAACACATCCACAAAACTAAAAGCTGCTTTCCTAATCATGGTATTTGCCTTGAATACTGTAGTAGGATTTGCCTGTTCCATAGGTATGGATATGGGTTTTAATTCAAAACATCATCATAAAGAAGAGGCAACGGAGGCGGTTGCGCGTGTTCATAAAGACGGGAAAGAACATGTTCACCAGGAGAAAAAAGAAAGCCATAATCATGATAAGTCGCACCATCAAGACGAGGCAGATAATCATTCTGCATCAGGTAGTGATAAAAGTAATTGCTGCAACGATAAAGTGATTAAGTTTGAACAGCTTGATAAGTTTGTTCCTCAACCAGTAACCTTAATTCATCCGGTATTCTTTACTGCATTTGTTGCTACTTACTATAACCGCAATGTTTTACCTCACACAGATATTGTTAAAGACATCAGGCAGTTTCTACGAAGTTACCATCCCCCCATACCAGATATTCGCATAGCTATTCAGTCCTTCCAGATATGATTAATGTTAGTCATGTCACAGGCAGGTTTTGTACGCGTATTAGCAATTGTAATTGCACAAAAGAGTTGTTTGGCTCCAACTGCATTTATGACGCTTTACTTGCGTTGCACTCTTGTCTCATAGTTTCATTATTGAGCACAAGGCGACATACATAACGGTACAAAACATACTTGATGAACATGAGTACTGCTGTGCTTGTAATTAAGCTGAATATAGCGATTGCAAGTACAAGTGATTGACACAACTATGTCCCAGCTTGAAATAATGCCGGTTACAAAAAATTCTTTTGACCCGCATTATTGTTCTACTTACACAATCAGTTTAAAAACATTTAAATCGAAATGAAAAAGACGTTATTATTAGTTGCATTCATTGCAACCTTATTTGTGCATCCCGCTTTTGCACAAGAAAGCACGAATCAATCTTCGTTACTTACTACTTATTACAGCATCAAAGATGCACTTGTTAGCGGCAATGCTGTTGCCGCCTCTTCACAAGCAAAAGAATTCATAAAGATTACGAGCATAGTGGATGAAAAATCTTTGCCAGTTGAATACAAAAATGCTCTATTGAAAGATGCAGCGCAAATCTCCCAAAGCAAAGACATTAAACAACAACGGGAATCGTTTGCAGGTTTTTCTGCTAATATGTTTGCTTTGGCTAAAGCCGTAAAGCTAACCCCGGAGCCGGTTTACCAGCAATATTGCCCAATGAAAAAGGCATCGTGGTTAAGCAGCAGTAAGACAATTAAAAATCCCTATTTCGGCAGCGCTATGCTTACCTGCGGCAAAAACACAGAAACTTTATAATTACTCAACCTCACTTTAAACATTTAAAAATGAAACAAATGAAAAATCTTGTAATTGGCAGCGCAATAGCGATAGTATTATTTACAGCATGCAGCAATGGCAGCAGTAACACTGCTTCAGAAGATAAGAAGGACAGTGATGTAGCAGCGCAGAATACAACTGCACAGGAACCAACCACAACAAATGTGAATGATTCAAAGGCCACACCTGTAAAAGAGTTAGTAAGCCAGTATTTGCAACTTAAAAATGCATTGGCAAGCGATAATGGTAAAGATGCTGCAACTGCCGGAAGCGGAATTATGAATGCACTTGGTAAAGTTGATAAGACAGCCTTTACTGCGGAGCAAAAGAAAGTGTATGATGATGTGTCTGATGACACAAAAGAAATGGCAGAGCACATTAGTACGAATGCAGGTAAAATTGAACACCAGCGCGAACACTTTGATATGCTTAGCAATGATGTTTATGATTTAGTAAAAACATTCGGTGCGGGGCAAACCCTTTACAAAGACTTCTGCCCTATGTACAATAATAAAAAAGGCGCTTTCTGGCTAAGTGAAACCAAAGAAATTAAAAATCCTTATCTCGGCAAAAAAATGCCCACTTGCGGTTCTGTAAAAGAAGAATTAAAATAACTGGAATGAGCTGGAAGAAAAAAGTATTTCTTGGGTTACTGATTGTATTCATTGCAATTCAATTTATACAACCTGCCCATAATAAAAATGGGCAGGTATTACCAACGGATATAGTAAAGCTGTACAACGTTCCGCTTAATGTTCAGTCGGTTTTAAAAACCTCATGTTATGACTGTCATAGCAACAATACGCGATATCCCTGGTATTTTAATATTCAACCTCTTGGCTGGATGCTTAACAGCCATGTTACAAACGGAAAGGAAAACCTCAATTTCAGCAATTTTGGTTCTTACTCTGAAAGAAAGCAGAAAAACAAGTTAAGGTCAATAGCAAAAAGTATTAATGAAGGTTCAATGCCTTTATGGCAATACACCATAATACATAAAGATGCAAGGCTGACAACAGAGACTAAAGCCCTCATCACTAACTGGATAGAAAAAACGAAAGATAGTATTTCAACAAAATAATGATATGAAAAATATAATTGTAATATTCCTTTTGCTCGCTGGTGCTACCATAAAAGCACAGGATATGGGAGGTATGAAAATGCCTAAGCAAGAGAACAAAAAGCAAACTGAAACATACACCTGCGTAATGCATCCCGAAATTCATTCTTCAAAACCTGGCAATTGTCCTAAGTGCGGAATGAAACTGGTAAAGGAAAAATCGAAGGCAACTTCGGATTCTAAAAAGAAAATGGATATGCCTATGCCCAAAGACAAAGAAGGCAGTGAGCAGAACATGCAGGGTATGCAGATGAACAATAATCAGAAAGAGCAGGCACAACCTGCGGCTTACACTTGTGTAATGCATCCTGAAATTCATTCTTCAAAACCAGGTAACTGCCCTAAATGTGGAATGAAGCTAGTAAAGGAAAAACCAAAAGCAAATGCTGATAATAAAGCGAAGGATGACATGAAAATGGGTGATATGAAAATGCCCATGAAAGATGGCGATAAAACAAAGGATGATATGGGTGGGATGAAAATGGACGGAATGCAAATGGATAATGGCGATGCAACAATGGATAATATCATGATGGCAAAAAAGAACTTAGGCCCAATAAAAACCATTACATCCCAGGCAAGACCTCATACTGTTCGTTACGATTTATATATTAGAGACACTACTGTAATCTTTGGAAAAAAACCAAAAAGAGCCATTGCAGTAAACGGACAGATTCCCATGCCTACGCTCACCTTTACAGAAGGCGACACAGCAGAAATATGGGTTCATAACGAATTGAAAGAAGTAACTTCTTTGCATTGGCATGGCTTATTTCTTCCTAACAGGTACGATGGTGTTCCCTTTCTCACACAAATGCCTATAAAACCGGGAGCTACCTATTTGTACAAATTCCCTATCATTCAACATGGTACGCACTGGTATCACAGCCATTCAGGCTTGCAGGAGCAAATCGGTATGTACGGCGCGTTCATCATGAATAAAAGAAAAGAATGGGATATACCGACTATTCCTGTTGTGCTGAGCGACTGGATTGACATGAGCCCCAAAGAAGTGAACCGTAGCCTGCACAATCAAACCGATTGGTTTGGCATTAGAAAAACTACTATTCAAAGCTATTCTGAAGCCATCAAGACAGGGCACTTAAAAACGAAACTTGCAAACGAATGGAAGCGCATGCTTGCCATGGACGTAAGCGATATTGCCTACGATGTTTTTCTGGTTAACGGCAAAAATCAAAGCGAATATTCAAAGTTAAAAGCGGGAGATAAGGTAAGGCTACGTATAGCAAACGGTGGCGCATCTTCCTATTTTTGGCTTAACTACGCCGGCGGCAAAATAACGGTGGTAGCCACAGATGGTAATGATGTAGAGCCGGTGGAAGTAGATAGATTGCTGATTGCAGTATCTGAAACCTATGACGTTGTGGTCACTATTCCTGAAAATAAAAGCTATGAATTTTTGGTGACACCTGAAGACCGTACAAAGTCAGCCTCCCTTTGGCTGGGTAGCGGACAAAAAGTATCGGCTGCAAAACTTCCTACCCTCAAATACTTTGCTGGCATGAAGATGATGAACGATATGATGGATATGCAGGGCAATATGAAACAAATGGAAGGTATGGAAATGGCCAATCAAACAATGGACATGAATACCGTGATGTATCCTGAAATAACCGGCTACGAAAATGACGACAAAACCAAAGGTTCACAAGGAGACAATGGAACCGGCAGCAGTGGCATGAATGATAAGAGCGGCGATATGAAAGGAATGGACATGAAGAAAGATAGCAATAGCGGAGCAGCCAACACCACGAGTACCAAAGTAAAAATGCAAGAGGGCAAAAAGAAAGCAGGTGAGATGGATGGCATGCAAATGAGTCATGGACAACATAGTATGGCTGGTATGGACATGGGCAATACGAGTACCGACATTGTGACCTTGAATTACGCAATGCTAAAAGCACCCGAGAAAACCACCTTGCGTCCAGGCCCGTTAAAAACACTCAGCTTTGAATTAACCGGTAATATGAACCGTTATGTTTGGAGCATTGATAACAAAGTGGTTTCTGAGGCCGATAAAATTCTTATTAAAAAAGGCGAGAATGTGCGCATTATTCTTTACAACAATACCATGATGCGGCACCCCATGCACCTGCATGGTCATGACTTCAGACTGCTGAACGGCCAGGGCGATTACTCTATTATGAAAAACATAATAGACATCATGCCTATGGAGCGGGACACCATAGAATTTGCAGCAACAGAGCAGGGTGGCGACTGGTTTTTCCATTGCCATATTTTATACCACATGATGAGCGGCATGGGCCGGGTGTTTAGCTACCAGGATACGTTGGTAGACAAAACGGATATTACAAGCGCTAACGTAGCAAAGCGAGGTTTAAATTCTGATGACCGCCACTACCATTCCATGGCCAGGATAGGTCTGGAGACTGCCGGAAGCGATGGTATGGCTATGCTATCTAATACACGCAATACAATTGCAACGGCTTGGCATCTTGGCCTTCATCCAGAGCACGGAGAGGAAAGCGAGACTACGATAGGGCGCTATCTCGGCAGGATGCAGTGGTGGAGACCTTTTATTGGCTATGATTACCACTACAAAAAAGTAGGTCCGGGTGGTGAAGAGATTAAGAAAGGAATAATGGGAAAAAACATTTTTGGGGATGATAAATACAATTTGCTTGGTCAACGAAGCAATAAGAATAACCGCAGCACGATGACGGCCGGTATTCAGTATTTACTGCCAATGAACGTTTTATCTGAATTCCGCGCCGACCTCGATGGTAAGTTGCGCTTTCAACTTATGCGGGAAGACATTCCGGTATCACCACGTCTTCGTGCCAATTTCATGGTCAACACAGACAAGGAGTATGCCCTTGGCATGCGTTACATCATTACCAAATACTTCAACCTTTCCACTCACTACGACAGCGACATGGGTTTAGGCGCAGGAATAACAATTACATACTAAACCTTTATCAGATGAAAATTAAAATAAAAATTTTTCTATAACAATTAAAAACAAACAAAATGAAAAAGACAATTATTGCAATCGCTGTTTTATTAGCGGTTAACACAGGCGCTTTTGCCCAAGCGCATCAGCATGACAGTACAAACACCCACAAGATGACAACATCTAAAACTAAAACATCTAAAGGAGCTAAATACACCTGTACCATGCATCCTGATGTGGTAATGGATAAACCAGGCAAATGCCCTAAATGTGGAATGACCTTAGTTAAAATGAAGCAGGGTAAAAAAGATTCAAAAATGAAAGGAGGTATGAAAGACATGAAGATGTAGGAAGTATCAATTCTTTACCCCTTTTGCTAACACCCAAAAAAATTATAAATCATCGTATTAATTAAAAAATGAAAGACATGAAGCGGATCGTATTTGTATTAGGAAGTGCAGTTGTTATAATGCTTACAGCCTGTACTAAAAGTAACAGCAACAACCAGTATTTACAACCTCACAATGCAAATCGTTTGATGGATACCATGCATGCGATTATGAGCAGAATGGAAGCAATGACAAAGACCAATGACCCCGAGATTGATTTTGCTAAAATGATGACGATGCATCACGAGGGTGCTATCAATATGGCAAACGTTGAAATACAGTCAGGAAAGAATGACTCGCTAAAACGTACAGCACAGAAGATTATCACAGAGCAACAAATGGAAATTCAGCAGTTCCAGACCATATTATCCTCCATCACTGTTGACAATATGGATATGGAATATATGATGGAACAAATGGACGGTATGAAAAAAATGGGTAGAGCGGCAGATGTCCAACTAATAACCGGAGATATTGATAACGATTTTGCAACACTGATGATAGGGCATCATCAGGCTGCTATTGACAATGCCTCAGGCTATCTGCATCATGGAAATAATGCACAGCTAAAAACCATGGCAAATAATATTATCAAAGCTCAAACAATGGAAATTCAGGAACTGTCTGATTGGTTAAAAGCAAACAAACGATAACAAAACAAAGAATATTTTTTGGGAAGGTGCAGGTAACGAACCGCACCTTCCCTTTAATTTGGAAGAGGTGGAAAATTATAAGCATACACAAACGTTATAACTTAAAATTTTAAATCATGTACACCAAAGTAAAATTATTAATTACGCTGTCAGCAGGTTTGTATATTATCACAAGCTGTAACAATGGTACAACAACCGATACAGATAAAACAGATACTGCTACAACGAGCAGCGCACAAAGAGACACTGCAAATAACAAAATGAGCATGAGTGATACAATGAAAATGGATAACGGATTGATGACTTCGATGAATACTATGATGGACAAAATGAGCAGCATGAAAATGAGTGGGGATTTTGATATGGATTTTGCCAACATGATGATAGAGCATCACCAGGGAGCAATAGACATGAGCAATGAAGAGCTTAAATCCGGAACAGATGAAAAAATGAAAAACATGGCGCAAAAAATTATTACTGCACAAAAAGAAGAAATCGAAAAGCTTCAGGAGATGGTGAAAAATATGAAACCATCGAAAATGAAAATGGGAGAAGGCGAATTAGAAAAATCAATGTCGGACATGAAGACTACTATGAGTAACATGCAAATGACTGGTAATATGGATAAAGACTTTGCAATGATGATGACTTCTCATCATGAAAGCGCAGTATCAATGTCAAAGTTGGAAATTAAAAACGGAATGAACGCAGAGTTGAAACAAACGGCTCAAAAAGGAATAAGTGAACAGACTAAGGAAATAAATGAATTCAAATCCTGGCTATCTGCAAATAAATAAAACTTAAGTGCTGCTTTAAATAATTTTTCATAACCAATAAATACCAAACAAATGAGTCACGAAAATCATCGGCAGTTAATTACTGTATTGAATGATTGTGCCACCGAATGTAATCATTGTGCAACCGCTTGCTTAGATGAGCAGGATGTAAAAATGCTTTCAAGATGCATTAAGCTTGACCTCGATTGTGCCGCCATTTGCAGCCTGACTGCTACCCTTTTAGCCCGTGGTTTCGAACATGGACATCACCTTTTAAAAGAGTGCATTGAAGTTTGCAATGCGTGTGCTGCAGAATGTGAAAAACACGCGGGTATGGGAATGGAGCATTGCAAAAAATGTGCTGAAGCCTGCAGAGCTTGTGCCGAAGCTTGCAATAAACATTTAGCAGCATAATAATTAGATGCAGGGCTTTGCCCTGCATCTTTCACTTTCAAACCCAAACCAACATGAAAAAGTCAATTGTAATATTACTATTACTTTATTCCTCATTATCTCTTTTTGCACAAAGTAAAGAAGCAGGCACAGATAGAGAAGCAATAAAGAACTATGTAAGAACCAAAGATACGATGCCTGCATTTCCGCAAAGCAGAGACATAGAAGCAGTAAAGGATCTATTAAAACAATATAAGACAGCAATCGAAAAATTAGACCTCACCGGAACTGAAAAGTTATTTACCAGCGATTCGCAAATATTCGAAACAGGTGGAAGCGAAGGAACTTATGCTCATTACCTCGAACATCACCTAATCCCTGAATTTAAAGATTTCACCTCATTTAAATATGGTGACTATAAAGTAGATGTGAAAGTTGATGGTAAGTATGCTTTTGCAACGGAAACTTATACCTACACACTTGTTCTTGTCAAAGATGAAACAGAAGTAAAACGCAAAGGAGTAGCAACATCTGTTTTAAAAAAAGCAAATCGTGAATGGAAGATTATGATTAGCCACAGTTCATCAAGAAAATAATTTATTATGTTTAAAGATTATCCGTCACTTCATCCTTTAGCTATACACTTCCCCATAGTTCTTCTGCTGCTTTCGGTTGCTTTTCAGGCTATTGTTGTTTGGAAACCTAATTGGGTTCAGATTCGCTGGACTGCATTGTTTATAATAGCAGGTGGCTTTTTTTCTGCCTGGGCTGCAAGCACTTTATTTCATGCTATGATTGCCCCCAACGCACCTAAATCATCATTGATAGCATTTAAAGCTCACGAAGAATATGCACAGTATACTTTATGGGCAGCGGGCTTTACTTTATTATTAAAAGGCATAGGAGAGTTTTACAAAATCAGGCGCCGCTCTTATGATGTAATAGTATTGGTAGCGACCATTGTTACAGCCATTTTTCTTTCCGTAGCCGGGCATCACGGTGCAAGACTTACACATATAGAAGGCGTAGGTCCAATGGGAAGATATTTAGGTACAGAGGAGGATGAAAAGAACATGGAAAATGGAACCATGAATATGGGTAATATGAAAATAGACTCCTCCATGAAAATGAGCGACAGTATGCCCGGAATGAAGAATATGCAGGGCATGGACACAATGAAAGGCATGAAGGGAATGGACACTTCTACAAGTAGCAAAGGGATAGATGATATGAAAAATATGCCCGGTACGGATAATATGAAAGGCATGGATACGAAAGATATGAAAGGCACGAAAGGCATGAAGAATATGAAAGGAATGGACAACATGAAGGGTATGGATATGAAAAGCGTGAAAGGCAAAGACAATATGAAGGGCATGGAGAACATGAAAGGAATGGAGAACATGAAAGATATGAAGGGAACGAACACAACGAAAATTATGAAAAACATGAAGGGTATGGATAACATGAAAGGTATGGACAACATGAAGGACATGCAAGGAATGGACAACATGGATATGAAGGGCATGAAGGGCATGGAGAACATGAAAGATATGAAGGGAATGGACACAATGAAAAATATGAAGAACATGCAGGGCATGGACAACATGAAAGGCATGCAGGGAATGGACAACATGGATATGAAAGGAATGAAGGGTATGGATAACATGAAAGGAATGAAACTGATTGATACCACCAAACCTTTCGATAATAATCCTGTAAGGCAAATGACAAAGCCCCTTAAAAAAAATGAATAACCATCATTCAGCCACAAAATAAATCAGGCACCAGATGAAAATAAATATAGCATATCCGGCAGTGATATTCACCTGCTTCTTTACTATTTCTTTATTTGCCCAAACGGTAGAAAAAAGAATTGCAGCCGAAAACATTAAACCTGCCGCACCATACAAGGGTAAGAGAGTGGAATATGATTTATACATCGCTGATACGATGGTGAATTACACCGGCAAAAAAAGAAGGGCTATCGCCGTTAATGGTTCCATACCTGCTCCTACATTAAATTTTATCCAGGGAGATACCGCCATCATCAGGGTGCATAATAAAATGAAGGAAGAAACTTCGGTGCACTGGCATGGCATTCTTGTACCAAATCCTGAAGACGGGGTACCTTATTTAACCACAGCCCCCATTAAGCCCGGCACTACACATACGTTTACTTTTCCTATTATACAAAGCGGAACCTTCTGGTATCATTCGCATACTATGCTGCAGGAACAAGCCGGTTTGTATGGCTCTATTGTTATTAAAAGACCGGACGAACCGCCGATGAAAGAATATGTACTTGTTTTATCGGACTGGACGGATGAAAATCCACACCAGGTGCAACGCTACCTTAAAAAAGGAGCGGAATGGTATTCGATAAAAAAAGGGGCTTTGCAGAGTTATGGTGAAGCAATAGCAGCCGGATATTTTAAAGACAAACTGCGGCAGGAATGGAAACGCATGACACCTATGGATGTGGCAGATGTGTACTACAACCGGTTTCTCATCAACGGCAAAAACAAAAACTATTTTAAAGATGTAAAGCCGGGAGAAATTATAAAGCTTCGTGTTATTAACGGTGCCTCTTCTTCCTACTTTACAATACAGTTTGCCGGTGGACAAATGCAGGTGGCATCTGCCGATGGCATCAATGTAATGCCTGTGATGGTTGATAAAATTGAACTGGCAACCGCTGAAACCTACGACGTACTTATTCAAATGCCCGAAGACAGCAGCGCTTATGAGTTCCGTGCTACATCATGGGACATTACTGGTTACGGTTCCGTGTTTCTGGGCAATGGACCAGAGGTAAAAGCACCTGCTTTACCTAAGCTTGATTACTTTGCCATGATGCGTGAAATGAACGGCATGATGAGCAACATGAATATGAGCGGTGGCGGTATGAATATGAAAAACATGAACGACATGAAGGGCATGAACATGGGCGGCAAGGATATGAAGGGCATGGACATGAACAACAAAAAAGGAATGGATATGCCCGGTATGAATAAGAGCAGCACGAAAGATAGTATACAGGGAATGAAAGGTATGGACATGGGTAATATGAAAAACATGAACATGCAGTCGGGCGGCGGTGATATGCCTGGAATGTTTATGCCGGGTATGGGTGGCGAAGGCATGAAGCTGACTTATGATATGTTGCGTAGCATCAATCCCTCTTCTTTGGATTCAACAAAAAAATGGCGTGAAATTAAGCTCACCTTAACAGGTAATATGCTGCGCTATATCTGGTCTTTCGATAATAAAACCCTTTCTGAGTCTGATAATATTCTTATTAAGCATGGCGAGAATGTTCGCATGATATTGACGAACACTACCATGATGCGCCATCCCATGCACCTGCATGGTCACTTCTTCCGCTTTGTAAATGCACAGGGCGAGTACTCGCCCATGAAACATACGTTTGACATCAAACCTATGGAAACCGTTACCATTGAATTTTATGGCAATGAAGAAAAGGACTGGTTCTTTCATTGCCATAATTTATACCACATGGTAAGCGGCATGGCAAGGGTTGTAAGCTATGAAGGAAGTGAACAAAATGAATTTGCCAAAACGGGTTATAAAGAATTGAAAAGAGAAGATAAACGGTTATATCCCTGGGCAGATATATCTGTTCATTCTCAGGGTGTATGGGGACAGTTCAATTTTTCAAATAATAAAAATGCTTTGGAAATAGAAGCAAGAGCCACCTACAAAGGAGATGTGGAAGCAGAAAATCATTTGCTTCGTTATTTGGATAAGCAGCAATACTTAGCTGCTTTTGTCGGGTACGACTACCGCAGAAATAAAAATCTTTCCGAGTTCTCAAAACCTAATTCAAAAGATAAACGCAATGTGGTAGATGCAGGTTTTTATTACCTGCTGCCCATGCTTGTACGGTCTGAATGGAGAGTAGATAATACTGGACGTCTACGTTTTCAGCTTGAGCGAAGAGACCTTGCATTAAGCAATAATTTCTTTGCCGATTTACGGGTTAATACTGATAAAGAATATACAGTAGGGTTTCGCTATATGTTCAGTCGTTATTTTTCAATCAGCACTAACTACGATAGCGATTATAAATGGGGAGCAGGTTTAACCTTTCACTATTAAGGTAAATAATACTAAATCAGCAAAAATGGAACATCACAATAAACAATACACCTGCTCCATGCATCCTCAAATTAAAAAGGATGAACCTGGGAATTGCCCTTTGTGCTGTATGAAGTTCGTTTCCCATAAAAGACTTGATTAAATATGATTCAATTGAATCAAGCAAAATAATTATGAGCGCTAAATCTGTTTTTATACTATTTATTTATTTCCTGGCTCTGATAGCTCCCGGGCTTCTGGCCTTCTCTCTAATGCCCGTTAGTAAAGATGGCTTTGTAGAAGAAGCCGGGATGCTGATGGGAATGAGCGGACTGATGATGGTTTTTTTTCAGTTTGTAATTTCTGCAAGAATAAAATGGATAGACCGTTTGTATGGTTACAATAATGTTTTAAGTTTTCACAGAAGAATGGGGAAAGTGGCTTTTGGTTTTATTCTTGCGCACCTGCTGTTACTTACGCTGGCAGAACAAAAATTGGACATGCTGACAAGCCTGGACGATCCCTGGTATGTGAACTTAGGCAAACTAACTTTCCTCATCCTCGCCGTTCAGGTTTTTATAAGTATTGGTTACAAAAAAATCACCCTCACTTATGAGCGATGGAGGACAATTCATGACTTATTTGCCGTCGCTATCCTGGTTCTCATGTTTATCCATAGTTTCTTTGCAGGTGACGATTTGGAATTGTTCCCTCTGCAGGTAATCTGGCTAATTCTTCCTCCTGTCGGTATAGCATTTTTTATATGGCAAAGGTATTTTCTTTTCAAGTTCGCTCCGGTATATTACATAACAGATGTTATTAAAAAAGCACATAAAGTACACACCATTCATTTTGCCCCTAATGACGGTGAAATTCCGTTCACGCATAATCCCGGTCAGTTTCATTTTATAAAATTTATAAATTGTACCCATTTAAAAAATGAGGAGCATCCATTTACTATTTCTTCAAGCCCGAGTCAAAAATCGCATTTGGCTTCCACCATCAAAGCTTCCGGTGATTTTACCAGTCAAATTCACCTGCTGCAAAAAGGCGATAAAGTAAAAATTGTAGGCCCTTTTGGAAAGCTATCCTTTATAGAAAAAAATCATACAGGTCCAATCGTTTTTATTGCAGGAGGTATAGGTATAACTCCCTTTATGAGTATGTTGCAATACATGGCAGACACAAATCATAAGCGCAAAGTAGTACTCTTTTATTTTAACGAAACTGAATCTGATATTGCCTTCAGGCAAGAATTGAATGAACTTTCGTCAGCGGACATATCACTGAAGTTGCAGGTAGTGTATGTACTAAGCAAACAGAGTGACTGGAAGGGAGAAAAGGGGCATTTTAATAAACAACTTGTGGAAAAATATTGCCCTGATCCATTAGTGAATAATCGCTATTACACATGTGGGCCACCAAGAATGAGCGATGCTGTGCTTAAAGAATTGAAAGCTTTGGATATACCGCTCAAAAACATTCATAGTGAGATGTTTGGTTTTGCCGAGGCAGGATCCCCAACTACCTATCAAAAAAAACAAAGCAGGAACATTGTCCGTTGTATAGTAGCTTCATTGCTGGTACTTATAATCGTCATGGCCGGTACCCGCTCTGGTTGGAGAATGTTTAGTAAAAAAACACACAATAATTCTACTAAAAATAATAGGGGAATGGATTAAAAAAATAAACTTTTCGCAAGTTAACAGGGTTTATAAATGGGGAGTGGCACTGTCTCCTCACTATTAATTTAAATAAGACTAAATCATCAAAAATGGAACATCCTCTAAAGCAGCAATATACCTGCACTATGCATCCTCAAATTATTAAAGATGCCCCAGGCAACTGCCCTATCTGTGGTATGACCTTAGTTGCCTTGAACAATCAGGAAGAAGTTCCATCCCCTACTTTAGAACATAAAAAAGAAGCTGCTGTTGTTCAAATGGACCATAACAAAATGGACCATTCTAAAATGAAAATGAATGATAAGGAGATGGACCATTCTAAAATGTCCGGCGGACATGGCGGGCATGACCATAATGCTATGATACCAGATTTTAAAAAGAGATTTTTTGTCGTGTTCGTATTGTCTGTGCCTATCATTTTATTGTCACCAATGATACAGCATTGGCTGGGCGTTAGCTGGCAGTTTACAGGTTCCATGCATATGTTATTTGCATTATCATCTGTAGTGTTCTATTATGGTGGCTTGCCCTTCTTAAAGGGATGGTTAGACGAAATGAAAACATAGAAACCTGGCATGATGACACTCATTGGTTTTGCTATTTCCGTTGCATATGTGTATAGTGTTGCCACCGTATTTGGTTTAAAGGGAAGGTGAATTTCAAAAAAACTTTTTTGATTTAAATGACAGCGTCAAAAATATTTTCGGCAGTGAAGAAAGAAACTGGTTCGGACAAAAAAGCGATAAGAACCATCGCCACACCATTACGGCTGGTGTTGCCTATACTTTGCCCACCTTAACGGTTGCGGATTTTAGGGTGGATGGAAACGGTAAATTTCGCTTTCAGTTAAGCCGCGAAGACATTCCTGTTTCTCCAAGGATACGATTCAACTGGATGATAAATACTGATAAAGAATACATGGCTGGTCTAAGATATATTGTCACCAAATACATTTCTTTTTCATCGCACTACGATAGCGATATGGGATTGGGCGCAGGCGTAACGTTGACTTATTAATCCACACTGCAACTTCCGGATATGAAACTGATAATAAAAAATATGGTTTGTCCACGATGTATTATGGTGGTAAATCAATTGCTTGAAGAAGTTGGGTTGCAAGCTAAAGCTGTATTGCTGGGAGAAGTGGAGTTGTATGAAATACCTGATGAAGAACAGTTACAACAATTTAGTGCAGCTTTATTAAAAGCAGGTTTTGAATTACTCTTTGAACCACATCAGCAACTGGTAGATAAAATAAAGAACCTCATTATTCAAAAAGTGCAGCATGGCAGCATAGAGCCGCACTTTTCTTTAAGCGCATACCTTAAACGTACAACGCTGAAAGACTACTCTGCATTAACCAAGCTGTTTTCAGAAATAGAAGGCTGCACGATTGAAAAGTTTTTCATTCTGCAAAAGATTGAAAAGGCAAAAGAACTGTTGCTTTACCAGCAAGTGACTATAAAGGAAATTGCAACAACACTGGGGTACAGTAGCTGCCAGCATCTTTCTATGCAGTTTAAGAAAGTAACCGGGTATTCACCAAGAGATTTTAAAAATGTGGGTGCGCCTCACAGAAACTCAATTGATAATGTGGGTGTTTGAAAAGGAGCATCTTCTTGGCTTATACATATTTTCCATAATTGTATAAGTTTTGTTAATGCAAGGGCTTGGTTTTTGAAGTCTCCTGTTATAAACTATTCATTATGACCGGATACCACACTTACAAAAATTGCGTAGATGTTTGTTTACGTTGCGCCGCTATGTGCAATCATTGTGCTTCAGCCTGCCGCAGGAAGAGGATGTAAAAATGCTGGCAAAATGCATTCAGTTAGACATGGAATGTGCCGCTATCTGTTATGCAGCAGCGCAATTGATGAGCTTAGGAAGCGAACAAGCCAAAGAAATTTGCCGCCTCTGTGCAGACATTTGTGAACAGTGCGGCGATGAATGTGGCAAGCATCAAACCCAACATTGTAAAGAATGTGCAGAGGCTTGCAGGCAGTGCGCCGATGAGTGCAGAAAAATGACTGGCGCTGCAGCTTAAAAGAAAGCTTTTATAGTAAAATGGAGTACAAGCTTTTTTCTTTATAACAGAGCTTCGTTAGTTTCTAACCTCCACAAATCACCACAAGGTGAAAAACAAATTACTGTCCTTTAAAACCACTACCATAGCACTGGTAAGTGGTATTTTTTGTTGCAGTAAAAATTATTACTTAATTAAATATTATATCTATGAAACACATTTTTTATTGTTTGCTGTTGAGTATACAGTTAGAATGGGCAAAAGACGGAACCTTGTACCTTGTGGATTTTGGAGTTGTAGAATTTGGTGACCAGGGCATGACTGCCCACCCTTTTACAGGTGTAGTATGGAGATTAAAGAAAAAATAACCTAGCAAAATTGTACAAAATCAATCACTTTTAAAACATGACCTTAAGGATGAGAAGCATTTAAACGCATCGGGCATTCTCCATGGTCGCATTATTTTTAAATTGTTCATTATATGAAATTCACCTGGGTTTTAACTTTCCTGGTATTCTTTATTTCTTTTTACAGTACTGCTCAACAACAGCAACAGCAGATACCAAGCAACGACACCTCTTTAGAACTGCAACCTTCCGAAGCATCGCATCAAAGAGCATTGCCAGTACGAAAAGGTAAAATAGTTGAATATAACCTGTATGTTAAAGACACAATTGTAAACTTCACCGGCAAAAAGCGTTCTGCCATTGCTGTCAACGGTCAAATTCCTGCACCTACCCTTTATTTTACGGAAGGCGATACAGCAAAGATTTTTGTCCATAATAAAATGGATAAAGAAGTTTCTACGCATTGGCACGGCATCTTATTACCCAACAGAGATGATGGCGTGCCTTATATTACCACAGCCCCGATAAAGGCAGGTGAAACGCACTTGTTTGAATTTCCTATAAGACAAACCGGCACCTTTTGGTATCACTCACATACCAAATTGCAGGAACAGGCTGGCTTGTACGGTCCTATTGTGATATATAAAGCCGATGAACAAAAGCAGCCGGAAGAAGTGTTGCTCTTATCGGATTTTACAGATATTAAGCATAAAGAAGTGTTACGCCTGCTGAAAAGAAGAACCGACTTTTTTGAAATAAAAAAAGATGCGGTGCAAAGCTATGGCGAAGCTTTATTTAAAGGGCATTTATTGGATAAACTCAAGTTTGAATGGGTGCGGATGCCTGGGTCAGACCTGACTGATATTTATTACCCCGTTGATTTAATGCAAGGTCTTCCGCAACGTTATTTTAATCAATATAAAAAAGGCGATTCTATTCGCCTTCGTATTGTGAATGGCTCTGCAGCCTCTTATTTCTGGCTGCAGTTTTCCGGAGGAAAGATGAAAGTGCTGTCAGCAGATGGCAACGATGTTCAACCCGTAGAGGTTGATAAATTGCTAATCGCCACTGCCGAGACGTATGATATCTTAATAAAAATTCCTGCAGATGGGCAGTATGAGTTTCGTGCAACTTCACAGGACATTAAAAGGCATGCTTCAGCTTTTTTTGGATCGGGTCCGGTTGTAAAAGCACCGGATCTTCCGAAAATGGATTATTTCCAACTGATGGCTGAGACAAACAAAATGATGGCGCAAATGCGGCAAATGGGAATGAAGATGGTTATGGGACTAAAGATGGAAAGCAAAAACATGCCTAAGCCCAAAATGAATGAGTTGAAAGGAATAGAAAAGCCTATGCCCATGAATATGCCTATGAACATGACAGGTATGATGAATAAGGATAGTGGTAACAAGGAGCACATGAACAAAGATGCTATGAGTAACAATATGCAGCCTGAGGCAATGGGTGGAATGAAAATGAATATGCCGGATACCATGCCTATGAAGAGGCGAATGATGCAGCAAATGGCAATGATGAAAAAAATGAAACTGACCGGCATTGATGTTCCAATGGGCAACGGCAACGATAAGGTGCTGAGTTATGATATGCTTAGGCAGGATACCGCCACTGCTTTACCTGCTGACCGTCCGTGGCGCGAAATTCATTTAACGCTGAGTGGCTCTATGCAACGATATGTATGGTCTATTAATGGCAAGACCTTTTCGCAATTAGATGAAAAAGTGAAGATTCATAAAGGAGAAAATGTACGCATATATTTCACCAATGCTACTATGATGGAACACCCCATGCACTTGCACGGGCATTTCTTTCGTGTCGTGAATGCTCAGGGCGATTATGCGCCTATGAAACACACTTTCAATATCAACCCAATGGGAATGACCATTATTGAATTTGCAGCAACGGAAGAAAAAGACTGGTTTCTGCATTGCCACACCTTATACCATTTAGTATCGGGCATGGCTACGTTAATCAGCTACGAAGGCCCCGAATCGGATGTTCAGCAGAAATATGCAGCCGGATACAAAGACTTAAAAAAGGAACATGGCAGCCAGGCATTTTTATGGGCAGATGCGCAAATACACTCCCAGGGCAATTTTGTAAATCTTAATTATTCAGGCTTGAACTGGCAGCTACGGGAACGCTGGGCAATGAGTTGGAAAGGTAATTATGAATCGGAAACGTATTTGGATAGGTTTCTGGATAAAAGAAAATTTTTCAGGGCGTATATAGAAAGCGATAACCGATATACAAAGGCAAAAAATAGTAAAGACGGAATAGGTACAATACCTGCAAAGCAAAAGAATGTAGCTGCAGTTGGCATGGCTTACCTGTTACCGCTTTTTGTAATGGCAGATGGACGTGTAGATAACAAAGGTGACTTCCGTTTTCAAATCAGCCGACAGGATTTTCCGCTTACTAAAAGAATTCGTTTGGATGCTTCGTGGAATACGGATAAAGAATATGAAGTAGGTGCACGATACATTATAGGACGATACTTTGCTATATCAGCCAACTATGATAGTGATTATAAGTGGGGTGCTGGTATTTCTATCCTTTACTAATTGAAGATTGACGTCTAAAAAATTTAAGCCATGAAAAGAACTATTATCACTGTTGTGCTGACACTTGTTACAGTTGCTGTTATCATTTTTATTTTTATTTATTCAGGCATTTACAATGTAGGCCAGTTATCTCCTCATAACAGCGTAGTAAGATGGATGATAAACACGACCAAAGACAGGTCAGTTCATTCCCGGATAGAAGATATTAAAGTTCCTCCTCTAAACGATAACACCATGATAGTAGCCGGTTTTAAGCACTATAATGAAATGTGTGTAACGTGCCATGGAGCGCCTGGCGAAGAAATGGATGAGCTAACCAAAGGGTTAACGCCTAAACCGCCTAAGCTTTTTGAACATGCTAAAGAACTGGAGCCAAAAGAAATTTATTGGGTAGTAAAAAACGGCATTAAATACACGGCTATGCCTGCTTTTGCACCAACTCATTCCGAACAGGACATCTGGAATATAATTGCTTTTTTGAAGAACAAATTAAGCACCATGTCACCCGATGAATATAAGCAATGGAAGCAGCAGTATCCCTCCGGTCATCCGGAATAAATTTTTTACATGATTGCATTAACCCTTTTTTTGAAATTAAAATCTATACACAATGCCTGAAGAAAAGGATAACAATCAACATAATATGAGCGGTGGTATGGGGTCAAGAGGTGTTACACGCCCTATGATGCACATGGATAAAGACCAGAAGGACGATGACAAAAAGATGCAACATGGTGATAAAAAGATGGATATGCAAGGCATGGACATGAGTATGGACCAGCGTAAGCAGATGCTGCACATGCACCACATGCAAACCCTTTGGATATACTAGACCATTATTCTCTTAGGATGCTGGATGATACTCTTTCCTATAACCTTTAGTTATGCCAAAGGAGTAGTGGAGCCCAGCGATGGCAGAGCAGTATGGCTTTCCTTAACTCAACGCATTGCGGTGATGAAATGGGGTGATATTATCAGCGGTATTTTATTGGTGTTTTTTGGCTTTCGTTCTTTAACGCCTAATCGTCCTGTAAGTGTATGGATTTGTTGTTTTGTTGGTGTTTATCTTAGTATAGCTCCGCTTGTTTTCTGGTCGCCAACCGCAGCAGGTTATCTCAACGATACATTTGTGGGAATGCTGGTAATGTCTCTTACCGTTCTTATACCTGGCATGCCTAATATGATTATGTACATGAAGATGGGTTCGGAAGTACCGCAGGGATGGAGCTACAATCCCTCAAGCTGGCCTCAAAGATGGATAATGATTGCACTAGGTTTTTTTGGCTTTATCGTTTCCCGTTACCTCGCCGCTTTTCAATTTGGATACATTGACAGTATGTGGGACCCTTTCTTTGGCAACACCCTGGTATGCCGATTGGGTATTATCGAGAACCGGCATTGATGGGCAACAAACAGATATACCTGCAGATGTAAACCGCAAAAACAATGTTTGGCAACCTCTTGCTGAAGACAGGGGTGCGTATGGAGATTTTGGAAACATCAGCCACAACAAAAGTTATACGCTTTGGGCAGCAATGAACAGAAATGTGCTGAGGGCATTTGCGGCTGCGGCAGTGATTGGCTTGTTGCCGGTCTTAATTATTGCAAAAAATAATTGCCAATTAATGATGGTAAAGAAGGCATCAGGAAGCCTACTCAAATAAATGTAGGTTTAGGTGTTTATAATCCGTCGCATTATGTTATGCAGATGAAGTGATTGCGTCGCAACGATGATGCCATGAAAAACAAATGCGGGTACCATAAAAATAAATAAGTGATAATATTGTACATACATGAATAATGGTGAAACAAATGCTTATTTGCCTATAGAAGACTATGGGGTTATCGGAAACCTGCATACTATTGCGCTGGTTTCGTTGCAAGGTTCCATTGATTATTTGCCTTTTATGCGCATTGATTCTCCCAGCATTTTTCTACGACTGCTAGATAGGTATAAGGGTGGCCACTTTACTATAAAACCACAAGGCGCCTTCATTAAATCAAGACAGCACTATTTAAGAAATACCAATATTCTTGTTACCCGGTTTTATACTGAAACAGGCATGGCTGAAATAACGGACTACATGCCTGTAAATGAAAATGAATTTTATTGTGCAGTTGTCAGACAGGTGAAGACGGTAATCGGAACCGTAAAGCTGAAGATGGAATGCATACCTGCATTTGACTATGCACGTTCAAAACATAGTGTAAGAGGCGACGATAAAGGTATTTTGTTTTCGCCGCAAAGTGACGGGCATACCGCTATCCATCTTGCTTCTGATACAGACATGGAAATTGTTGATGAAAGGGCAGTAGCAAAGTTCACGCTTGAAGAAGGCGCTTGCTGCTATTTTTTACTGGAGGCAGAACACAGCATGAAAGAAAGAACGGCAGATGTGAAAGGATATATGGAAAATGCCTTTACAACCACCTATCAGTTTTGGAAACAATGGATAGCCAAATGTAATTATACAGGCGAATGGAAAGAAGAAGTATTGCGGTCGGCGCTGGTGTTAAAACTTCTGATTTCACATAAATATGGTTCTCCTGTTGCTGCGGGTACATTTGGACTGCCGGAAGCAATAGGTGGCGAAGGGAACTGGGACTATAGATATACATGGATAAGAGATGCCGCTTTTACTATGTTTGTGTTTATGGAGTTAGGTCTTTATGATGAAGCCGACAAATTTATTGAATGGATAAAAAGACAAACAGCAGAACACAGATTACAACTACTGTATGCTGTTGACGGCACTAAAGAATTATCTGAAGAGCGGTTGAATTATCTTGAAGGATATAAAGGCTCAAAACCTGTACGGATTGGAAATGCTGCACATTCTCAAACCCAAATGGACATCTACGGAGAGTTGCTTGATACTGTTTACATTTTTGTTAAGTATGCACGTCCTGTAACACTTGAATTTTGGGAGGAAATAGTAGAACAAGTGAATTTTTTAATTGAAAACTGGAAACGCCCTGACCATAGCATCTGGGAAGTTCGCGGAGGTAAGCAACAGTTTTTATTTACAAGGGTGATGTGTTGGGTGGCAATGGACAGGGCTATTAAAATTGCGGAATATTGCTCCTTCTCCTATCCCGTTTTAAAATGGCGTGAGGTAAGGGATGAAATTTATAAAGATGTATTCGATAATTTCTGGAGTGCCGAAAAAGAAACTTTTGTACAATATAAAGGAAGCAGGAATGTAGATGCAAGCATGTTATTGATGCCTATAATCAGTTTTATTTCTCCTTACTCTAAATACTGGCAGTCTACCATAAAAGCAATTCAGGAAGGCCTTGTGTCAGATGTATTGGTGTACAGGTATAAAAGCGATGATGATACGATGGATGCATTGAAAGGAAAAGAAGGAACGTTTACCATTTGTTCGTTTTGGTACATACAAAGCCTGGCAAAAGGCGGCGAAACAGAGAAGGCAAAATTTAGTTTTGAAAAGTTGTTAACCTATGCAAATCACCTGGGTTTGTTTGCAGAGCAAATTGGCATAACAGGTGAACACCTCGGAAATTTTCCCCAGGCCTTTACCCATCTATCATTAATAAGTACAGCAATAGAGTTGAGTAAAGAGGAACATTTAAGAAAAAAGGTATTACCGCCGGATAATGCGCCTAAAATGAAATAGGATTGAACTTTAAAAAAAAGCTATGAACATTGTAAACCATTATGACAACACTTTATCATTAAAAGAAAAAGTATTGTACATGCTTTCGATACTAAAAAAAGCGACTGCGGATGAGGTAGCTATGGAAATAATGGAACTACAGGGAACCTCCACCGAAGAAGGCGTAGCGGAATTGAACGTTGCAGTTAGAGAAGCATTGAAAGAACTGCAACATGAAGGCTTGCTGAAAATGCAAACTGAAAAAGACAAGCAAATCCGGTATTTTTTGAAGGCGGATTAATAAAAATGAAGACGAATATCATCAACGTAATTGCACTGATTATTTATTTAAGAATTTATTAAAATAGCAAAAAATGAAAACAAAGCTTTTATTAATTGTTGCAACAATAGCAGTTGCATTTGCTGCATGCACAAAAGACAGCACTGGAATTAAATTACAGGCACATGACCAAAACCGTATGATGGACACGATGCACGCCATGATGACCAGAATGATGGCAATGCCAAAAACCAATGACCCTGAAATTGATTTTGCTAAAATGATGATAATGCATCACCAGGGAGCCATCAATATGGCAAACATGGAGCTGCAGTCAGGAACAAATGATAGTTTAAAGCGAACAGCGCAAAAGATTATTACAGAACAACAGGCAGAGATTGCACAATTCAATACTATTCTTGCCGGTTTATCAGTAGATAACAGCGACCCCGACTTTACAATGGAGCAGATGGATAACATGATGAAAGGCGGTAAAGTAGCTGACGAACAAATCTTCACCGGTGATATTGACAATGATTTCGCAACATTAATGATAGTTCATCACCAGGGAGCAATCGATAACGCATCAGCCTATTTGCATCATGGCAATAATGCTCAATTGAAAACAATGGCGACTAACATTGTTAAATCTCAGGTAATGGAAATACAGGAAATGAGTAATTGGTTACTTGCAAACAGGCGATAGCAAAAACAAAAAAATAATTACCTTCTCCTTCACCCGGTAATGCAAAAAAAGGTATTACAAAAACATTCAAAACTAAAACTTCAAAATCATGTACAACAAAGTAAGATTATTAATTACGCTGTCAGCAGGTATGTATATTATCACAAGCTGTAACAATGGCACTGCAACCGATACAGACAAAACAGATACTGCTGCAACGAGCAGCATGCAAAGCGAAACCACGGATAGCAAAATGAGCATGTCTGATACAATGAAAATGGATAACGGATTGATGAGTTCAATGAATACTATGATGGACAAAATGAGCAGCATGAAAATGTCCGGTGATTTTGATATGGATTTTGCCAACATGATGATAGAGCATCACCAGGGTGCAATTGATATGAGTGAACAGGAAATCAAATCAGGCAGTGATACAAAAATGAAAGAAATGGCGCAAACGACTATGACAAAACAAAAAGAAGATATAGCAAAGCTTCAGGAAATGGTCAAAAATATGAAACCATCGAAAATGAAAATGGGTGAAGGTGAAATGGAAAAATCAATGTCTGACATGAAGTCTAAAATGAGTAGTATGCAAATGACTGGTAATATGGATAAAGACTTTGCAATGATGATGACTTCTCACCATGAAAGCGCAGTATCAATGTCAAAGCTGGAAATTAAGAACGGAATGAATGCACAGTTGAAACAAATGACTCAAAAAGGAATAAGTGAACAGACTAAGGAAATAAATGAATTCAAGTCCTGGCTGTCTGCAAATAAATAAAGCTTAGGGTGCTGTTTTAAATAATTTTTTCATAACAATAAATATCAAACAAATGAGTCACGAAAACCATCGGCAGTTAATTACTGTATTGAGTGATTGTGCCACAGAATGTAATCATTGTGCTACGTCGTATTCTTTTATGGTGGTTTGCCGTTTTTAAAAGGATGGTTAGATGAAATGAAAACATGGAAACCTGGAATGATGACACTCATTGGTTTTGCTATTTCTGTTGCTTATGTTTATAGTGTTGCCACCGTATTTGGTTTAAAAGGAATGGATTTCTTTTGGGAACTTACTACCTTAATTTTAGTGATGCTGTTAGGGCATTGGATTGAAATGAAATCTATTGCCGGAGCTTCAAGAGAATTGGAATTGCTGGTGCAGTTGATGCCGTCAGACGCGCATTTGATTAAAGGCAATACTACTTCTGATGTAAAAACAGAATCACTGAAAGAAAATGATATTATCCTTATTAAACCAGGAGAAAAAATTGCAGCCGATGGCATTATAACAGAAGGTGAAAGTTACCTGAATGAATCAATGCTTACGGGTGAATCGAAACCAGTGAGAAAACTTAAAGCCGATAAAGTAATTGCAGGTTCTATAAACGGAAACGGCTCATTAAAAGTACAGGTGTCTCATGGCTCCAAAGATTCATACCTGTCGCAGGTTATTAAGCTGGTGCAGGATGCGCAAAATTCAAAATCGAATACGCAATTACTTGCAGACAAGGCTGCACTATGGCTCACGATAATTGCATTGTTGTCTGGTGCAGCTACTTTCTTTTATTGGTATCTAAACGGGCAAACGTTAGCATTCGCTATTGAAAGAATGGTAACTGTAATTGTCATCTGCTGCCCCCATGCTTTAGAGCTTGCCGTTCCTTTGGTAGTAGCCAGATCAACAGCCATTGCAGCAAAGAGCGGGTTATTAATAAAGAACCGAACCGCATTTGAAAATTCAAGAAAAATAACAACAATTGTATTTGATAAAACCGGAACACTTACGGTTGGAAAATTTGAAGTGTCTCGTATTATGCCCTTCTCCTTTGGAGAGGGGCAAGGGGTGAGTTCCGAAAATGAACTAATACGCATAGCTTCTGCATTGGAGCAAAATTCAGAGCATCCCATTGCCACAGGCATCATACAGAAAGTAAAAGATTTGAAGCTTTCTATTCCTGCAACCGAAAATTTCAATGCCATTACCGATAAAGGTGTGAAAGCGAAAGTGGAAGGCAAAGATGTGAAAGTGGTAAGTCCGGCTTATCTGAAAGAAAATAACATTTCCTTACCTGCTGATTTTAAAACAGACTTTGCAGAAACAATTGTCTTTGTAATAATCAATAATACATTAGCTGGATACATTGCATTATCTGATGCAATATGTCCTGAATCAGCAGAGGCCATTTCTACTTTAAAAAATAATGGTATTAAATCGGCCTTGCTAACCGGCGATAATAGTGCAGTTGCAAAAGCTGTAAGCATAGCATTGCATATGGATGGATTCTTTTCAGAAGTATTACCTCATCAAAAATTAGAAAAGATAAAAGAGCTGCAAAGCAATGGTGAATTCGTTGCAATGATTTAATTACTTCATCGCGAATTCACAACTCCCATTTAAAATTTACGGTTGATGAATCTCACCACTAGTTCTATTCGTTTGATTACCCAAAGAAGTTACCTGTTTCAGAAAGAAAAAAAGGAATGATTCTAAAAATTCCTCAAAAAAATATAAATTATTTGCACTAATAATTATTTACAGGATGCTAAAGGCTTGCAAAAAAATAACCCACATTAAAGAGGATTTTTTGCAATTAAAAGATCATTTAAAGGCCGGTTATATTACGGGCAAGATGCCCTACTATGAAGATGTATAAGGTCAGAATGCCTGTAATTGATAAAGACAAAGGGCGTGCGGAAACAAGTTTTTGTGTCAATCCCCTGGTCCTTCATGTAAAACATTTCATCCCAGACTTCATGCTGCTCTGCATATTTCAATATTTAATATACCCTTATATAAATTTAATAATATATTACTATTTATATAGATTTTCTTTATTGCATTCCTATTAACGGTAAATTTAAAAGATAATTAATCATTTAAACACAAAAAGACATGTCGTTCCGATTAAAAGCATTTATAAAAAAAATAAAATATAAAAAAAAGTAACTTTTTGTAAGTTTTTTATTATTTTTGATAAGCAAAAGTTGGTTTTGAAGAACTTGTTTTATTTACAAGTATCCGTTATAACTCTATTCTTTTAAAAAGTTAGTACAAGTTTTTTCATATGGCAAGCAATCGTTAAGGGCCGGCTGTTTCTACAGTTGGCTTTTTTTTATTCTTCACTGCTGCGGAATCAAGTATATTTCTTTCCCGGTAAGTAGTACATATTAAAAAAAACAATCTAAATAAGCGTCTGGTGTTTGATCAGGTAAACAAAAAAGATTATTTATCCTTTCAACTTTCTTACTTTAAACTTTTTATTTCTTACTTTGTAATTTTACTATATGACCAGAAAAGGAACACCTCAGAATCCTCCCGAAAATGCTGTAGGAATGGCCGGAGTAATGGAGCGGAATATTAAGAAACTTATAGAACTGCGGCAGCAGGATGAAAAAGAAAAGACGCTGGACGAACACATTGCTGATAAGATTACGCGTTTTACGGGAAGCATGTCTTTCGTATATATTCACATTGTTGTTTTTGCATTATGGACAATATATAATTCAGGGCTTATTGGTTTCAAACCTATAGATCCTTCTTTTACCGGTTTAATGCTCTCAACTTCGGTTGAGGCTATTTTCCTCTCTACGTTTGTTCTTATCCGTCAAAACAGGATGAATTCGCTTGCTGATAAAAGGGCAAATTTAGATTTGCAGGTGAGTTTGCTGGCAGAGCATGAGATCACCCATTTAATTACTTTGGTTCAGGCCATTGCTTCTAAACTCGACATCAGGGAAGCTGATGATCCTGAAATTGAAGAGTTAACACGACATGTAAACCCGGAAGAAGTCTTAGATACGATAGATAAACATAAAAAGAACAGCATAAAACAGGGAGGTATAGAATATTAAAAAAAAATTTACAGCTACACTGGGTTCACTTTGCAATGTATCCCAGTCTTTTAACCTGACCCAGGTATATTATTTCTTTTAGCCAAAGCATTGGAAAACGTTTTATAATTCCTGTTTATACTTCCGGCCGCTAATTTCACTGCTTTCAAAAAATTGGCTACTGGTATATCTATTGCACTGTCATACGTGAAAATGGATTTTTATGAAAAACGGGGCAATAAGTTCAATTCTGATAATTTTTATTTTTATAAGCTGCACGGGGAACGAGGTCAGAGAGATTAAAGAAAAACTATTGCCCTCTTTCAATGTAAACATTCCTGACATACTTCTTACCGTTCCTCCCCTTCCCATAGTTTTGAAGGAAGAAATTGCTGTGGGTGCTTTAAAAACCCATATAAATATGGACAGCACGATAAAGGCAAATACAGCAGGAACGTTTGGGGCCAATGCTGTTCATTTTGTCAGGGTGAGAAAAATGATAATCAAATTAACGACTGCAGACTCAGCAAATAATCTTTCAAACTTTGAATCAACAAGAATGCGTATTTATAATGATACGGCTTCGACTGATATTGCCGTAATTAAATTTCCTGAAAATTTTTCCGACTCAATCAGCGTTATTCCTGCCGACAGTCCTGATATCAGTAATTATCTGAGAGGAACCACTCTCAATTATAATCTCTATTGGAAAAACAGGAAAATAACAAGAAAATTTTTAAAACTAATTGTTCAGGTAACAGTAGGAGTCCAGTAATCTCTACCGGTAATCTTTACATTACTAATTAATGATTAAGATTTGATAATTGTCATCTCCTCTTTTTCAATGGCACATTTTTTTAATAATTAAAAAAATCTTCCTTTAAATAGACCATCGTTTTTATCTATAAATCAAAAAAAAATTATTTGCAATGAAAGCTGCAGTATTTCATAAACCAAAAGACATCAGGGTAGATAACGTACCTGATCCTGAGATAAAACAACAGGGAGATGCAATTATAAGAGTAACTTCTACCGCAATTTGCGGCTCTGACCTTCATATTTATAATGGCATGTTTCCACAACCAAGAAATATGGTTTTGGGTCATGAATTTATGGGTATTGTTGAAGATGTGGGAAGCAATGTCAACAGATTAAAAAGAGGCGACCGGGTGGTTGTCCCGTTTCCTGTAGCCTGCGGCGGTTGTTATTTCTGTGGTCATGGTTTGGTAGGTCATTGCGAAAATTCAAATCCTGATAACTACGGACCAGAGGGAGGTCTGTTAACCGGAAAAGGCGGTGCTTTGTTTGGTTATACAGATCTATATGGAGGATACGATGGCGGACAGGCCGAATATGTAAGAGTGCCTTATGCAGACTTTGGCCCGAGAAAAGTTTCTGATGCCCTTACTGATGAGCAGGTTCTGTTTTTAACAGATATTCTGCCAACAGGATATGCAGCAGTTGACTGGGGTGGAGTAAAAGGGGGTGAAACTGTAGCTGTTTTTGGCTGTGGACCTGTAGGCCTGATGGCTATGAAAGTAGCATGGCTGCGGGGTGCATCTAAAGTGATTGCTCTGGACATTGAAGATTATAGGCTGACAATGGCAGCAAGTGTTTGTGGTGCAGAAATAATAAATGTAAAAGACAACGATCATGCTATTGAAGAGATAAGATCAATGACTCACGGTCGTGGAGCCGATGTAGTTATAGATGCGGTAGGCATGGAAGCAGATCGCAGCTTTCTCGACAGGGTAACAAGTGTAATCCGTTTGGAAAAAGGAACAATCAACGCTTTACGGATGTGCTTATCAGCAGTTCGACGCGGAGGCACAGTATCTGTTGTCGGCGTTTATGGTTATCCATATGACAATTTTCCATGGCACCAGATTTTTGATAAAGGTCTTACTATCCGCGCCGGACAAGCTCCTGCCCATACTTATATAGACGAACTGAACACGTGGGTGGAAGAAGGTAAAATACGACTTGATGATATCATAACACACCGGTTGCCCCTTTCAGAAGCATCATATGCTTATGATATATTTAATAATAAACAGGACAACTGTGTTAAGGTTATTTTGAAGCCTTAGCAGCAATATTTTTTTTATTCTAAATGCAACCACTGCCCCACTTTCTAAAGTGTAGCAGTGGTTATTAGATGATAGATAAAACTAATATGCCTTATATCTTTCTTATCGGGATAAATGCTTAATAATATAAGATGGCTTTCATCTAAAGTGAAGAATACTACGTTCTTATTACCAAGCTTGAATAAATAAACTGATTCTTTAGAAGTAGAACGGGCAATCTAAGGAGTTTGCATATTCATTTCTGAGTATTACAAACATGACCAGAATCACGGTATAAGTTTCAACTTTAAATGTAATTATTATTATTTTTACAATTAGTATTATTAAAATTCGTTTTAAAAAAGCATTCGTTTAAAAAGACTATTATGTTTTTAAGTATCTTAAACGGTTTTTTCTGCGTTGCCTTTGTGTTGTTTGCTTATGTAAACCTCAATGATAAGGATTGGTGGCTTTGGGTACCCATTTATATGGTTGCCGCCATCTGTTGTGGTCTGGCAGCTTTTGGCAAATTTTATCCTGTTGTATACCTTGCAGCAATTGCCTTTTATATTATTTATGCGATACAACTTTTTTTTTCGAAAGACGGCGTACGAGACTGGGTAGTGAAGTATAAAAAACCCAGCATTGTAGAAAGCATGCAGGCAACCAAGCCGTACATTGAAAAGACAAGAGAATTTTTTGGTTTGCTTATTATAAGTGCCGCTTTAGCTATTAACTATTTCGTTGCTAAATAATTTTATAACAAATACAATGGAGCCGGCAGAAAGGAAAGAACTTGATTCTGTGATCACTGGTATCATTAAGCAAAATGCAGTACCAGATGTATTTCACTGGCTTGAAGAAAAAGCTATTCTTATAAGTGAAGAAAAACCAGGGACTCAATTAAATCTCGCTTTTGCCGCAGTCCCAAGAAAAACAGGCAGGCACTTTATTAAAATTGCAGAAAATGAAAGAAAAGTAATTGAAGGCGTACATACAGGACTTTCATTTGATGACTGGACGATAGACAGGTTGAGCAGGCTATGGCTGTTAATGCAGGCAAATGCATCCGAAAAGCAAGCTTATTGTAACAAAATTGAAAATCTTTTTAAGGCTGCAGAAATGTATGAACTTGCAGCCTTGTATTCTTCCTTATATTTTTTTGAGTATCCACAAGAATGGAAACGGCAATGTGCAGAAGGTATCCGCAGCAATATCGGATTCGTGCTGGAAGCAATTATGTATAATAACCCCTACCCTTTCAAATACCTTAGTGACCTTGCATGGAACCAACTGGTACTGAAAGCTTTCTTTACTGAAAAAGACGTAAACCGCATTATAGGGTTAGATGAGAGGGCCAACAAAGAATTAGCATGGATATTGATTGATTACGCTAACGAACGCTGGGCGGCACACCGCTCAGTTAACCCGCAGTTATGGCGCCTTGTGGGGAAATTCATTGATGAAAGCAATTTTAAAAATATAGAAAAAGCCTTTGCAAGCAGCGATAAAAAAGAGAAAAAAGCAGCTGCTTTAGCTTGTTTTCATAGCAATTACCAGGCGGCAAAAAATCTGTTAAACAGTGAGCCCGATTTAAAATCCGCTATCCTGGAAAATAAACTAAACTGGAAAACGTTATAATATTTCAGGTTTACATTAATCATTAATTTACTTATTATCGTCATTATATGTGTTGCAGTAACCTGGATGAGGACAGAGGAAATAAAAAAGGAAATGTAATTCCTGCAGATTTAGAAAGCATTAAAGGAATGAAATTCTTTGATCCGCATGTGCATATGACTTCGCGAACAACAGATGATTACCAGGCCATGTATGATGCCGGAATTGTTGCACTTATTGAGCCTGCCTTTTGGCTCGGCCAACCCAGGACCGGCATTGATAGTTTCCGTGATTATTACAGCAGCCTTATAGGATGGGAAAGATTTCGCTCATCGCAGTTTGGGATCAAGCACTATTGCACGATTGGGTTAAATTCACGTGAAGCAAATAATGAAAAACTTGCCGAACAGGTTATGGAAATACTTCCTTTATTTATTATGAAAGAAGGTGTTGTGGGAATTGGTGAAATCGGTTTTGATGACCAGACAGCAGAAGAAGAAAAATACTATCGCCTTCAGCTTGAGTTAGCAAAAGAAACTGAATTACCAGTACAGATACATACACCGCACAGAGATAAAAAAAGAGGCACCCGCAGAAGTATGGATATTGCAATAGAGCATGGAATTAGTCCTGACATGGTTATTATAGACCATAATAATGAAGAAACTGTAAAAGAAGTTTTGGACAGAGGCTTTTGGGCTGCATTTACTATTTATCCATTTACCAAAATGGGTAATGAGCGAATGGTGGAAATTGTAAAAGAATATGGAACTGTACGTATAATGATAAATTCTGCTGCTGATTGGGGAATAAGTGATCCGCTGGCTGTACCAAAAACTGCAGCTTTAATGAAAGCGCGCGGAATCAGCGCAGAAGATATTGAAATGGTTACTTACAGAAATGCCATAACAGCATTTGGCAAGAGCGGGCAGATAAGTGAGGAAGATTTTGTTGCTGCAAAAAATATTGACCAATCCGAAAAATTTGAAGGCAATACGGTATTACGCGGAGGACAGCAGCCAAGAATTGACAAATCATCAATAATCATCAATTAAGCAAGAATTGAAAAAAACAACCGGTTATTTACGTTTGATGAGGCCTGCAAACATTGTTACCTCTGTTGCTGATGTTTTGGCAGGTATTGCAATTTCCGGTTTTTTAGGCAGTCAATCTTTTCAACTCCAAAACCTGCTGCCAATACTGCTGCTATGTTTTTCAACAATAGGTTTATATGGAGGCGGTGTTGTTTTTAATGATGTTTTCGATGCTGCCCTCGATAGAATAGAACGTCCTGAGCGTCCAATTCCGGTTGGTTTGATCACAGTACGGGAAGCAGCTACATTGGGAGTGCTGATGCTGATTGCAGGAATAATAGCAGCAGCTTTTACATCTCTCACTTCCGGTATACTTGCTTTTTTAGTTGCGGTATCAGCTCTTGTTTATGATAAATGGGGTAAGCATTTTTCTTTTGCAGGCCCCGTCAATATGGGTTTGTGTCGTGGTTTTAATCTTTTATTAGGTGTCAGCATAATACCATCTGCCGTTAATAACTGGTGGTATCTTGCTTTAGTGCCTGTCATTTACATTGCGTCTATAACTATGATCAGCAGGGGCGAGGTACATGGTGGCAGCCGGAAGACTTTATATGCAGCCTCTTTATTGTATGCCATTGTTATAAGCCTTATCCTGTATTTTGCCTTTGACAAAGGGGGAATATTGTTTGCACTTATTTTCCTGTTGCCTTTTGCCTGGATGATTTTTAATCCATTATCAAAAGCTATTAAAGAACCGGTTGGAAAAAATATTGGCAAAGCAGTAAAAGCTGGTGTATTGGCGCTTATACTTATGAATGCAGCGTGGGCTGCCGCTTTTGGAGCTTTATACCTGGCGCTGGTAATTATACTTTTACTACCCTTATCATTAAAACTGGGTAAACTTTTTGCAGTTACCTGATGTTTTTTCAACTCATTGTTAAAATAAAATAATATAACACGCTACTTGTAACTTTGTAACCATTTCATTTTAAAAGCAAAAAGCGAAGCTTGCTATAGTTCAATTATGGGTTATCTACAACAATCTTTCGATATAAAGTTTGAATACAGAGTTCATTTTACCAGTGGGCTTTTTGATGTTTCAAATACAGTTTTAAAGAATTTTTTAAAAGATCACAAAATAAAGGGCATTGCTCAAAAAATACTTTTTGTGGTTGATGAAGGAGTGATTAACGCTCATCCTGATCTTTTAGACAATATAAATGCTTATTTCAACACCTTTTCTGCCATTCAGCTTGCAGGTGAAATAATAGTTATTCCCGGAGGAGAAAGAGCGAAGAATGATGTTAGTTTTCTTTTGCGTATTGTTGATGCAGTAAACGAGTTTGGCATTGATCGTCATTCTTATCTTGCTGCCATCGGAGGTGGTTCTTTGCTTGACCTTGCCGGATTTGCTGCTGCTATTTCTCACAGAGGTATAAAACATATTCGTATTCCCACTACAGTTTTATCCCAAAACGATTCAGGTGTCGGCGTAAAGAATGGAATAAATTATAAAGGGAAAAAGAACTTTCTCGGCTCATTTTCACCGCCTGTCGCTGTTTTTAATGATGACCGGTTTTTAACCACACTTACCGATCGTGACTGGCGCTCGGGCATGGCTGAAGCTGTTAAGGTAGCTTTGATTAAAGATGCTGATTTTTTTGCCTGGCTTGAGGAGCATGCATTACAATTGAGCCATCGCGATTTAAATTCTATGAAATATCTTATTCGCCGTTGCGCAGATCTGCACATGGAACACATTAGAAGTGGTGACCCTTTCGAAACAGGTTCTTCACGCCCGCTTGACTTTGGGCATTGGAGCGCACATAAACTTGAACAGCTTACCAATTTTGAAGTTTTTCATGGCGAAGCAGTGGCGATGGGTATAGCCTTAGACAGTATGTATTCGGGATTGATTGGTAACCTGACGGAAATTGAAGTAACCCGGATAATATCTTTATTGCAAAATCTTGGTTTTGAAATTACACATCCGTTAATGGAAGTGAATGAAGAAAAAAGTCCTGTTTTACTTGGATTACAGGAATTTCGTGAACATCTTGGAGGCCGTTTGACCATCACGCTGCTCACTGCTATAGGCAAAGGAAAGGAAGTGCACGAGATAGACTGGAAACTGGTAAAGGAAGCATCGTTTAAATTAAAACGTTTTCATCCTGTTTCATAGATTACTATAGGTGTTAATACTGTGCGCTTTTCGATGACAGTAAAATTGACGCAATAATTTTCGTAACTTTATGTCTTAAAAATAACTGCGATTGTATTTTGTGACAACAGTACAATGGTTGCAACAAGATTTTATAAAGGCGTTTAAAAGAGTTTTAATCTATAAACAAGGTTAGCAAATGGAAGATCTTAAAAATTTTGAAGAAGTTAAAGATATAAAAGTTGCAGATCGGGATACATTGCGAATAAAAGAAAATCATATTAGTGCATCTTTAAATGCATTAAGATTCAGAGATGCGGATACTAATCAGATGGTTTCTTATTTCCCATCCTTAGATATATCTGGTTATGGCTCTGACCCGGAGAAAGCAATGGAATTGGCAAAATTTTCAATAAAAGAACTTTTTTCTTACTTACTTAGTCTCCCGCAAGAAAAACGCGAAGCAGAATTGAGATTACTTGGATGGAAAAATGACAAATTAAAGCATGAAGAGTTTTCAAAAGTCTTTGTTGATGTGGATGGAGATTTAAAAGACTTTGCTGCTGAAGGTACAGTGGAACGTCTGATTATAGTAGCATAAGTCTATGGGAAAATTTCGACCACTGCCAACAAAGTGTTGGGAAAGATTTCTTGAGTATAAAGGTTATTTATATAGCCGCACTGTTGGAAGTCATGACCAATGGACAAAAAAAGGGTCAAGAACTATACCTGTTTGGGGTAATGAAAAGGAAATACCGGCTTTCCACCTTAGAACAAGCAGCAAAACAATTGGATGCACAATTGAGGATATATACGATTGGGCTGATAATAATTGTTAAAATACTATGAATAATATAAACCGCTTCGCTACAGGAAGTGTTTTTTTATTTTATATTTTATCTGTTTGAGATTTTGCCGCTGCAGTGAGTTCTGTTGTGTTAAGTTCATGCATATCAGAATAAGCAGCCCAAAGCTTTACTGCACACAGAATGCTACGAAGATATTAAATAGCGTTAAGCAACAGAAATTATGGAAACCTCTAAAGGGCATTTAACATATTGTACCAATATACATACCGGCGAAAACTGGCAGGAACATTTTGCTGCTTTACAACAAAATTTTCCTGCTATTAAAAACGAGGTTTCTCCCAATGCTCCTATGGGTATAGGATTGCGGTTGTCTAATATTGCAAGCCTTGAATTAGTTAAAAAAGAAGAATTAGAATCTTTTCACCAATGGCTAAATAAAAATCAGGCTTATGTTTTTACCATGAACGGATTTCCGTATGGCGGATTTCATCATACAAGAGTTAAAGATCAGGTACATGCACCTGACTGGACAACACGTGAGCGTGTAGATTATACCCGCCGTCTGTTTGATATTCTAACAAAATTACTTCCCGGTGATATGGATGGTGGCGTTTCCACCTCTCCCCTCAGTTATAGATATTGGTTCGATACTGCCGAAGAATTAGCTCTTGCAAAAGAAACCGCAACACAAAATATACTCGAAATAACAGCGCATCTGATAGACATTTATAGAGCAACCGGTAAAAGACTACACCTCGATATAGAACCTGAACCCGATGGAATACTGGAAACAGGAGCTGAATTTATTGAATGGTTTCAAAAAGATTTATTGACTGCAGGAACAAAACAAATTGCCGCAACATTTTCTGTTTCTGAGAATGAAGCACAAAAAATGATAAAAAGGCATGTCACCTTATGCTATGATATTTGTCATTTTGCAATAGGATATGAACCACATGCAGAAGTAATAAATCATTTAGAACAAATTGGAATCAAAGTAGGAAAAATTCAGATAAGCGCTGCCTTAAAGGCTTTGATGCCAAATGATACATCTTACCGCTTAAGCATCAAAGAAGCTTTTACCAAGTTCAATGAACCTACTTATCTCCACCAGGTAGTTGCTTTAAAAAATGATCCTGGTTTTTTACGCTATCCCGATCTTCCCCAAGCTTTGGAAGATGTGGAAAATCCTTCAGTAAAAGAATGGCGGGCGCATTTTCACGTACCTGTATTTGAAAAAGATTTTGGATTATTACAATCAACACAAAGTGATATTTGCGAAGTGCTTAACATTCATAAAAAAAATATGATAACACCTCATCTTGAAGTAGAAACTTACACATGGGATGTGATTCCGGAGGCATTAAAATTGCCATTACAAAAATCTATCAGCAGAGAATTGCAGTGGGTAGCGGATCAATTATCTTTATAATAATCTTTAGCAAAAAATGAATAAAACAGTAGTAATCGATATTGTAGGTCTTTCTTCTTCTGTTATCGGAGAATTTACTCCATTTCTTAAACAATACATTTCAGGTCGTAACCTCGCTGCTATTCAACCGGTTTTGCCTGCAGTTACTACATCTGTTCAATCAACCTATTTAACAGGTAAATGGCCCTCCGAACATGGCATAGTTGGCAACGGCTGGTATGACCGGGAAGATTGTGAAGTCAAGTTCTGGAAACAATCTAACAAACTAGTTCATGCAGAAAAGATTTGGGATAAGGCTAAAAAAGAAGATGCCAATTTTACCTGTTCTACCATGTTTTGGTGGTATAACATGTATTCTACTGCGGATTATTCCGTTACGCCTCGCCCTAATTATCTCGCTGATGGACGTAAAATGCCTGACTGCTATTCTGAACCTGCAGAATTAAGAGATGAACTTCAGAATAAATTAGGGCAATTTCCTTTGTTCCAGTTCTGGGGACCAGGCGCTAACATTAAATCGACAGATTGGATAGCTGAAGCATCTATGTTTACAGATGATAAGTACGATCCGACGCTTACGCTTATTTATCTTCCGCACCTTGATTATTGTTTACAAAAATTTGGTACTGACCTTTTTAAAATTTCTAAAGAATTACTGGAAATTGATAAGGTGGTTGAAAAGCTTGTAAAGTTTTATGAAAAGAAACAGGCAAAAATTATTTTACTTTCTGAATATGGAATTGCTCCTGTCAGCAATCCAATTTATTTAAACAGGTTATTTCGCGAAAATGGATTATTACAAATACGAATCGAACGAGGATTAGAGCTGCTCGACCCTGGAGCTTCAAAAGCTTTTGCAGTTGCAGATCACCAGGTAGCTCATATCTATATAAATGACCCTTCGGTTACGACAAAAGTGAGAGCATTGCTTGAAACAGTGCCGGGGATAGAATTAATTCTCGACAAAGAAGCACAGCGAGCTTATCACATCAACCACGACAGGTCAGGTGAATTTGTAGTAATGGCTGACGAAAAAAGCTGGTTTACTTACTATTTCTGGTTAGACGATGCAAAAGCCCCTGATTATGCAAGAGTGGTGGATATTCATAAAAAACCAGGATATGATCCGGTGGAGATGTTTATGACTTCAAAAGCACGAGCCGGATATAAATTATTGAGAAAAAAAGCAGGTTTGCGTTATGTAATGGACGTAATTCCTTTAGACGCAACTCTCATAAAAGGCTCTCATGGAAGTATTCATACGCCTTCACAATTTCACCCAGTATTAGTTACTGATCAAAAACAAAGCGATAACAATACAATTGTCGCTACTGATGTTTATGATGTAATATGGAGACATTTAGTGTTATAATATTTTACCGGTCTGTAATTGACAACTCACAAGTTATGAATAGCTGCAGAGGCAAAACTTTTCTGCAGATTTTTTTTGAAAGTATCACCTATCTTTAATAAACGTTTTTCACAAAACGATTATTCTCATTTAAAATTTTACGTTTATAAATCAACTTTAAGCATGAAAAAGTTTTTTCTTATCGGTCTGGGCTTTTTCTTTTTAAGTTCGTCTTACTCACAAGTTCAGTTTGGAGTAAAAGGGGGACTTAACCTTGCTACTGTTCGCTATATTTATACTGATAACAGCAAAGCAAGAATTGGATGGAACGCAGGAGCATTGGCAGAAATACCAATACAGGATAATCTTTTAGTAAGACCTGAATTGCTTTATTCAAGCAAAGGTTTTGCATTTTCTGCAAGCGGGACAAACAATGCAGGGAGTTTAAGGCTCAATTATATAGCAATCCCTGTTTTATTTGGTTACCGCTTTAATAGTAAATCTAAGCTTCTTCTTGGGCCGGAATTCGGATTTCTCCGCAAAGCTGTTTCCAAATCTTCAGGAATCAGCACTGATATGACAAGCTCTTTCCGCCATTTTGATGTAGGTTTTGATCTTGGGCTGGCTTACAATGTTACTAAAGCTATTGGTGCCGAAGTTCGGTATAACTATGGTTTTAAAGATCTCGTTAACGTCGTATCTCTTAATGATAACGGTGATGTTAACGGGCAGGGCAAAAACGGAGCTAACAGTGTCATCCAGTTAGGAATATATTATATGCTTAGTCAATAATATTTTTAAGTAAGCTTTTTCTCTTTTACGAATTCTGTTATGGTTCATTCTGTTAATATTAAATTTGGCGTCTTTTAAATTTTTAGCACATAAAATCGTTTATATTATATAAGTACGTTTAATCGTTTTCTTAAACAGTGCTTAGCAATATCAATTTTACTATTAGCAATAGCATTACAAATAATAATACTATTGTTTGTATAAAATATTAATTATACAGGTATGAATCAAATCAGCGAGTTTTTCAAAGGTCTTTTTGATACAAACCTGTGGCCGGCAAGATGGCACTGCGGACATTGGACAGATTTTCATGGCTGGTTATATATTATTAGTGATCTTATGGTTTGGGCAGCTTATTTTTTGATCCCGATTCTTATAATACATTATGCTTCCAAAAAAAGAACAGGGCTTAAATTTCATAAAGTTTATCTTTTGTTTGCCGCATTCATCGTGTTGTGCGGGTCGACACATTTTCTTGACGCTCTTATGTTTTGGGTACCTGTCTACCGGTTAAATGCAATTGTAAGATTTGTAACAGGTGTGGTAAGTTTAGCCACAGTTTTTTATTTAATAAAAATACTTCCGGAAGCATTCAGGCAAAAAACCAGTGGTGAACTGGAAAGGGAAATTTTCAGGAGAGAAGAGGCAGAAAAAAAACTCGCCGAAGCAAATAAAGACCTTGAAGCCTTCGCTTATATAGCATCCCACGATCTGCAGGAACCATTGAGAAAAATACGGACTTTTTCATCTTTGCTCAATAAGGCTAACGAAGAAAGATTTGATGACAGAAGTAAAGAACTTTCACAAAAAATAACTACTTCAACACAAAGGATGCAAAACATGATAAAAAATATTTTAACCCTTTCCACTATTAATAATGATACCGAGCTGGTAAGTGTAAGCGCAGAAGATGCGGTTAATAATGCAAAAGAAGACCTTGAAATAAAAATGATGGAAAAAAGTGCAGTTGTAAAATGTGACCCTTTGCCAATGGTAAAAGGCAACCTCGCATTTTTATCGCAGCTTTTTGCAAATTTAATCGCTAATGCTATAAAATTTTGTAATGGCCAGCCGGTTATAAATATAGCAGGGCAACAAGATGGTAATAAAGTTTTTATTTATGTGACAGATAATGGCATTGGTATGAACAAGGAAGATGTTGAGAATATTTTCATTGCTTTCAAACGCCTTCATTCGAGAGCGCAATTTGAGGGCTCTGGATTAGGGCTTGCCATCAGTAAAAAAATTGTGGATTTACACAGCGGAAAAATACGTGCAGAGAGCGAGCCTGGTAAAGGAACCACATTTATAATAGAGTTGCCTGCAGCCGATGAAGCATAACAAACAAATGTTTCTTTTAAAAGAAAAAAAGGAAGATCAAAAAATTAGGCGCGGAAAGAAATGATATGAACATATTCTATACGCAACTAAAAAAAGGGCTGTCTCTTGGTTTTGAAACAGTCCTTTTTCAGTAGTAAAATTGTGTACTTTATCTTATGTTTATTTGTGTTTAGAAAAAAAGTGCGTAAAGGAATTTAAATGCAGTTCCAATAGTTACAAAGAGAACCATAGAAAACTATGTTTCCTCAAACCTCTATGTCTCTATGTGTTTCAAAAACAGAATTGCGTACTTTATCTTACTATGTCCCTTATGTGTTTAAACCTTCCTCATATATCTTTGCAACATGAGCAAAGTGGTTATCATTGGCCCTGCACATCCGCTTCGCGGAGGTCTCGCATCATTTGATGAAAGGCTTGCAAGACAGTTTCTCCGGGAAGGAAATGAAGCAATCATTTATACTTTTTCATTACAATATCCTGGATTCTTATTTCCCGGCTCTACCCAATATTCCATAGAACCTGCGCCAAAAGATATCGACATCAGGGTTTGCATTAACTCAATAAATCCTTTAAACTGGTTAATAATCGGGAATAAATTAAAACGCCTGAAACCTGATATAATTGTTGTCCGCTACTGGCTCCCTTTTATGGGGCCTGGCCTGGGAACGATATTGAGAATAGTAAAACAAAACCAGCACACAAAAGTTATCTGTATCGCTGACAATATAAAACCTCACGAAAAGCGTTTTGGTGATACTGCATTTACAAAATATTTTGTTGGAGCAGCAGATGCGTTTATAACAATGAGTCAAAAAGTGATGAAAGACCTTCAAAGCATCACAGCCAAACCGGCACAGCAAGTGGTACATCCCTTGTACGACAACTTTGGCGAACCGGTATCAAAGACTGAAGCAAGAAAACATCTCGGTTTACCCGATAAAGAAAAAATTATTCTATTTTTTGGCTTTATAAGAAAATATAAAGGACTGGATCTGCTGCTGCAGGCAATAGCATCTCCTTCAATAAAAAATGCAGGGATAAAACTACTGGTAGCCGGAGAATTTTATGAAGACAGAAAACATTACGATGAAGTAATTATTCAAAACAATCTTTTGCCACAACTTATTTTAAAAACCGATTTTATACCTGATAGTATGGTACGCTTTTATTTAAGCGCTGCCGACTTTGTTATTCAGCCTTATCGCAATGCTACCCAGAGCGGAGTAACTCCCCTCGCCTATCATTTTGAAAAACCTATGCTGGTTACCAATGTTGGCGGATTACCTGATCTCGTTCCTGTTGGCAAAGTGGGTTTAGTTTGTGAGCCCAATCCCGAATCGATAGCTGTTAATATTCTTAAACTGTACGAATTAGGTGAAAACTACTTTTTGCCGCACCTTCGCGAGGAAAAGAAAAAATATAGCTGGCATAATTTGACCGGTTGTATTATGAGTTTAAGTGAGACCTCATCCCAACCCTTCTCCAAAGGAGAAGGGCAAGAAAACAAAAAAGAAGGGCAAGAAGCATAAGGTGGAGAAAGTCATCTCCTTTAGAGAGCATTCAGGTGAGGTCGGGATGCACAGGAAGGTGGTGAAAAATATCAATAATTTCTAATTCTATTTGTAAAAATGATCTATCGAAGCAGAGCTCCTTTAAGAATTGGTCTTGCCGGCGGCGGCACAGATGTAAGCCCATACAGCGATCTGTATGGAGGGGCTATTTTAAATGCAACCATTTCTTTATTTGCAAATGCAAGCATCGAACCTATTGAAGAAAATGCCATAATTGTGCAGGCCCTCGACCGGCATGAAGAACAAAGATTTGAGTGGAACAACCAGTTACCGATAGATGGAAAACTTGACTTGCTCAAAGGAGTGTATAATCGTATTCAGCGCGACTACGGTGTTCCGCTCACAGGTTTTAAATTGTCTACTTATGTAGATGCACCTGCCGGCAGCGGGCTTGGCACTTCTTCCACATTGGTAGTTGCAATTATCGGTGCTTTTTATGAAATGCTAAGGCTGCCTTTGGGCGAGTATGATATTGCCCATTATGCTTATGAAATAGAAAGAAGTGATTTGCAGCTCGCCGGCGGTAAACAGGATCAATATGCTGCTACTTTTGGGGGAGTAAATTTTATGGAGTTTTACAAAAGTGACACTGTAATTGTAAACCCCTTGCGCATAAGACAGCAATATTTAAATGAACTTGAAAATAACCTCGTATTATATTTCACTTCTACCAGCCGTGAAAGTGCCACAATTATAAAAGAACAGGTAAAAAATGTAAATCAGAAAAATGAGAAATCCATTGAGGCAATGCACCAGTTGAAAGAGCAGGCAAGAATGATGAAAGAAGCTTTGCTGAAGGGACGCTTACACGAATTTGGTGAAATACTTGATTTTGGTTTTGAGCAGAAAAGACTGATGGCGGCCAACATCAGCAACAACAGTCTCGACGAAATATATTATGCAGCTAAAAAATCGGGCGCTACCGGCGGAAAAATAAGTGGTGCCGGAGGCGGTGGCTTTATGATATTTTACTGCCCCGGAAATTGTCGTTATAAAGTGATTGAAACACTTGAAAAATTTGGCGGACAGACCCGGCCTTATCAATTTACAAAAAGCGGTTTGAATACATGGACAATTTAAAAGGTCAAAGCTTAAACCTAAATTTAACGCCTAAGAATATTACAATTACTTAATATACTAAAAATACATAAATACATTTTGAATTGGCTGAATAAAAATACTTTTGTACAAGTGTGCGACGCAACGATGACGAATAAAGATATAAGGCTGACCACCAAAAAAAATAAAAAAACAAAAAATAGCACCTGCAACAATGAATAATATAAAAGAAGTAATAACAAAATCTATAGAAGTAAAGCAGCAAATTCTTGAAGATGAAAACTTTCTTTTAAAAGTACAACAGGCAGTGGAGGCTGTCACCGAGGCTTTTAAAAATGGCAACAAGGTTTTATTTTGCGGCAACGGGGGAAGCGCGGCTGATGCCCAGCATTTGGCTGCCGAATTTTCAGGAAGGTTTTATAAAGACAGAACCGCGCTGCCTTCGGAGGCTTTACATTGCAATACTTCTTATCTGACTGCAGTTGCTAATGACTACAGTTACGATGTTGTTTACGCAAGAATTATTGATGGCATCGGCAATAAGGGAGATGTGCTTATTGGCCTTAGTACATCGGGTAATTCGGGCAATATCGTTAAGGCATTCGAGTCTGCAAAAAGTAAAGGAATGATGACGATCGGCTTTACCGGGGCAACAGGCGGTCTAATGAAAGAATCGAGTGATATATTGTTAAATGTTCCTTCATTCGATACGCCGCGTATACAGGAGAGCCATATAATGATAGGACATATTATTTGCGAGTTTACAGAACAAAATCTTTTTCCATAATTTTTTTATTTTTTTCTTAATTTACTAATATGGTCATCAGAGAAGCAATTATACTTGCAGGAGGCCTTGGAACCAGGCTCCGCTCTGCTGTGCCTGACTTGCCCAAATGTATGGCTCCGGTGAATTCGAAACCTTTTTTAAATTATGTAATTAAAAATCTGCAAAAAGAAGGTATTACTCATTTTATTTTTTCTTTAGGCTATAAAAGCGAAGTAATTACAGGATACCTGGAAAAGGATTTTCCCTCGTTATTATTTAAAACTGCTATTGAAGAAGAACCATTAGGCACGGGAGGCGCAGTAAAAAAAGCGTTGGGAATAGCTAAAGATGATAGTGTTTTAATTGCCAATGGCGACACGCTTTATACAATAGATGCGGAGTTATTGGCAGGTATTCATTCCTTAAGCGGAGCTAGTTGCACTCTCAGCCTCAAACCAATGAAGAACTTTGACCGATACGGTGTTGTTGAAGTTGATGAGCATAGTGTAATAAAGAGTTTTCGCGAAAAAAAGTTTTACGAAAGCGGGTTGATAAACGGAGGCGTTTATGCAATAAATAAAAATAAATTTTTTAATGAAAAGCTGCCTGAAAAATTTTCATTTGAAAAAGACTACCTGGAAAAATTTTATAAATCAAGCAGAATGTTTGGTGTTGTACAGGATGAATATTTTATTGATATAGGCATACCTGAAGATTATGAAAGAGCGCAAAAAGAGTTAGAAGCCCTAGCCCCTGAAGGGGAGTTATGAAGAATATAGGGATACGGAGGTTTGAAGTTTATTGAACGACATAGGCACATAGAAACATAACAGCATGGACTTTTATAAATTCTTTTCTATTTTTTTCTATGTTCCTTATGTATTTATGTCTTTCAAATCTTTTCATCTCGTTTGTACTATCACACTTGATGATTGTAAACCCCCGGCATCTGCAGTAAGTGTAATGCTTCCTGCCTTTCCGTCAGATTGTAGTATCGCTAATGCAAGCCCGTTCATTGCCGGAACTGTAAATGTTTTCCGATACCATCCCATGCCTCCGGGCAAAGCGCCGCCTCCTGGGTGTAGCAGGATTATCCTTGCTAAACGTACCTTCAATACTCCAGTCGTGGGGAAGATTTAGTTTCCTCCAGGAAGCATCATTAACGCTTGTTTCAGAATAATCATTGACACTGTCGAGAATAAACTTCCAGTTGCTATCGAAATCTTCTTTTTTTCTTTCCTGTGCGTTTGCTGTTGCAGCTATAGCTGACAGTAATATATATAAAAATATAATTCTTTTGAGGGCGCGCATAAGTTTTATCTTTTTTCTGTTTTCTATCTCACAAAGCTGTATTGATTTTAAATTGATGATGTTTACAGGCAGGACAAAATGTGCATGGATCATTTAGACAACCAATTGATTTATTAGAGGGGATTATTTAAATTACTACGAATAATGAAAACGCATCGAATAAACGGTGATTATATCATTTTCTACTTTGTAGATAAGTCTGTGTTCCTTGTTGATGCGACGGGACCACAAACCGGACCAGTTATATTTGAGCGCTTCAGGTTTTCCAATGCCCTCAAAAGGATTTTGTTTAATCGCTTCAAGTAATTGCCGGACCCGCTTTAAAACAATAGTATTACCGCTTCCCTTCCAATAAGTTAAATCCGAGGCAGCTTGTGGTAAAAGGATTATTTCCATATATCATCCAGGTTTACCTTCGTGCCCTCTCCGCGCTGTTCCTGCTCTATAGCGGAATTAATGTGTTTAACCATTTCGGAAGATGACATAAGGTAAGCTGTTTCATCAGTTTCTTCAAGTGTTTTATAATCTACATGCAATGCATCGAGGAAGATTCGAATAGCCGTCTCCTGGTCTGAATTAACGGGATGAATTGTGAATGTTGTCATGACACAAATATAATTTAATATCAGGATAATCTTCAGAGGTTGTTTTAATAAAAGAAGAGAAAAACTTTTCACAGAGAATAGGTCAAAGCTCTGCATTATCTTCAACCGTTCTATCAGGTTCAGCAGAATCGAAGGTAATTTCTACATCTGTTTCGGGGTAAGACACGCAGGTAAGAATTAATCCGTTTTGCAGGTCTTTAGGCGTAAGCATATCATTTATAGTCATCTTTACCCTTCCGCTTGTACACCTCGAAGTGCAGGTGCTGCATCTGCCTCCACGGCAACTATAAGGAAGATGTATTTTATGTTTTAAGGCCACTTCAAGTATATTATGCGGGTAGGCAACTTCAAAATGATATATTTTATTATTATAATTAATAGTCACATTATGAGGAGTTGTATCGGTCATAAAAGGTGGTGGCGGAGCAGTTGCAAAAAAGTTTTCTCTCCTGATTACATCCTCGCTGTAGCCCATCACTTTTAACGTAAAAAGTGCCATGCGCATAAAGGCCTCAGGCCCGCAGAGATAAAAACGTACTGAAGTCTGATGGATGTTTTGTGATAATATTTTTTCAAGTAAATTGTTGTTTAAACGCTGCGGTGGTTTGTAGCTCTCAATAGGCTGACTGAAAATTTCCTTTATTAAAAACCGTTCCTTAAACTTTTTCTGAAGTAGTAACAATTCTTCCCTGAAAATACTTTCGTCCTCATTACGACTCTGATAAATTAATAAAATATCAGTATCGGCAAAATGATACAAAATATGTTTGATCAAAGAAAACACAGGTGTGATACCGCTTCCCGCAGAAATAAAAACGGCCAATTTACTTTCCCGTGCATCAATAGTAAATCTGCCCGATGGAGGCAGGCTGGTAATAATATCTCCAACCTGCAGATAATCGAGCAGGTAGCGGCTTAATTCGCCGTTTTCTATTCTTTTTATGGTAAAAAAAATATCTTCATCTACACTGGGCGCGGAACTTATGGAATATGAGCGTCGTACTTCCTTGCCGTGAAGATTTACGAGCAAGGTAAAAAACTGGCCCGCTTTGTATTCAATCTTTTTACCGCTTACTTCTTCTGCAAAATATGATTTACTGCTGTTTGTTTCCTTTCTTATGTTTTTAATCCTTAGTTGTAAGTGTTCCATTTATTTATCTTCTCTTTATGGAAGGCCATATACTATTACCAATTTTACCTCCTGCATTTCATCCTATTGAAAGGCCATTAGCTAACTTTCTTTCAGGTTGCAATAAAATTACATCATTGTTTTCATCATATACGCCAAGTACCAGGCATTCGCTCAAAAAACCTGCTATTTGTTTAGGCGGAAGATTTACCACAGCAACTACCTGTTTTCCAATTAATTGCCTTTTTATATTTCTTCCCAAGTGAACTTCCGGTGCAGGTGTAGTTGTCATATCAGCAAATATAATTGTAAGAGGTGGTAAGATACTAATTTTTTTACCTGCAACAAATTGCCTTAAACAGTCATTCATCTGCCTTACAAACACCTTCGCGGACTTGTACAGTCAGCGTTCTTAATATTACTTCGTTTTGAAAAGTTACGGCTCAGTAACCCGATAATTAAAAACAACATGACAGTCATTAATTATAACATTGGCGCAAACAGCCACAGCAATACAGGATTTGTAAATGTATATAATGAAAACGGTTTAGACATGTTCCTGGTAAAAAAACCAGGGCAGACGCATTAAAATTTATCCAGTTTTAGCTTTACCAAGAATAGTTAGCAAATAATTGTTGTCCCATCCTGCTTTTTTTCGTTTTATTTTCATGCTGACTTTTCTTGCTCCTA
>JAABUT010000538.1_pt1 | contig 58644 bp, 57 predicted proteins | sample 5559281 | NCBI WGS metagenome assembly JAABUT01 (sample SAMN10711880, study PRJNA513359) | rock metagenome | isolation source: Antarctica rocks | place: Antarctica: Victoria Land, Ricker Hills nord | collected 2016-01-04 | reverse complement strand
GCAGGCACTTTCACGCCTCCTTCAAACAAACTGTATTTTGATCCCCTAAGTGCACCTGCAGAACCGCCACCACCAAAAGTCCTGATCTCCTCAGAAAATCCTTGGTCAGGTTGAAAAATCACGATCGTGTTTTCAGTTAACCCTAATTCGTCCAACTTTTTCAGTATTAAACCTATCTTATCATCCATTGTCGAGACAAACGCGGCATATTTGTTTCTTGGTGATGGTAGGTTTTTATAATAGTCGAGCCATTTTTTTTCACCTTGTAAAGGATAATGCGGAATGTTAAGTGCCAAGTATAAAAAGAATGGTTGATTTTTATTTTTTTCTATAAAATCGTTCGATTCCTTTACCATTAGATCCGGAAAATATTTGCCCGACTCCCAAATCTCCTGGCCATTCCTCCATAAATCATGACGATTAGGGCCATCCCAATAAAAATAATGTGAATAGTTATCAATGCATCCGCCCATGAAGCCGAAGGAATAATCGAATCCTTGCTGGTTCGGCATGGTCTCGGGTGTGTACCCTATATGCCATTTGCCCACGTGCGCGGTTTTGTAACTTCCTTCTTTAAACATTTCGGCCATTGTATACTGGCTAGCTGGCATTCCTCCATCCCCTTCCTTTGAAGATGCCATATTCGGCAGTCCTGCACGCTGTGGATACCGGCCAGTGAGCAACGAGGCCCTGGACGGAGAGCAAATAGGTGATGCCGCATAAAAATTTGTAAACCTTACACCGCTTCGGGCGAGACGGTCAAGATTTGGTGTCTGTAAATCTTTTGAGCCATAAATATTTAAATCTGCAGCACCCTGATCGTCTGAATAAATGAGGATTACGTTTGGTTTTTTAAAACTTTTGTCTCCTTTATGAATGCCCTGTGAAAACGCCTGTAACGACAATGCTTCCAGAATGGCCATAACTACATAGATAGTGAACTTTGCTATTTTCATGATTTAATAATTTGTTTTTTAGAACCAGCCTGGATTCTGTTGCAAATTCGGGTTAATTTGTATTTGATTGCTTGGTATCGGCCATAAATAATCTCTGTTTTTATTAAAGGTGCGCATGCTTTTTACTACGTTCTGATAATTGTATATCGGACCGTTGTTCTCAACCTCCGCAGTTTTCCATCGCTTAATGTCGCTGTAATATAACCCCTCAAAAGCAAACTCAACCCTTCGCTCACGCCTTATTTCTTCCCGCATCTGTTCTTTACTCAGGCCGGGAGGCAGATCAGGCATATTAACAGATGGACGTTTTCTAACCAGGCTAATTGCTTTGTAAACGCTCGCATCCGGGCCTGCTGCTTCATTCTCTGCTTCAGCATAAGTTAGCAACACCTCTGCATACCTGATGAATATTAAGTTGATTTCAGAACTATTTGCTTTTGGAGCCGCCTGCACATCGTTATCTGTTAAATTATTATATTTTTTTAAACCAAAGCCCGTTGTTACCACATTGCTTGGCGCTGTTATTTTACCGTTAAACATGTAGCCGACCGGATACATAGTTTGCAGCAGCCGTGGGTCGCGGTTGTCAAATGGTTTTGCAGGGTTATACAAGGATGATGTTTCCTTTGTCTTACCGTCTGTCATTAAATATACATCAGCAAGATTTTTTGTTGGTGCCGGAATGTTTAAAGTGTAGTTTGCATTTTCTAGGTTATGTACAAAGCGTGGCAACTGATACTCCACGTTAAAAATCACTTCAACATTATGTTCGTTAGCCAGCATGAACATGGTTCGGTAATTGGGAAAAAGCGTGTAAGCGTTTAAATCCATCAGTGCTTTTGCGGCAGCAGCTGCCTCGATCCAACGGCTGTTATATAATAAAACCCTTGCCTTTAAGGCCATAGCCGCACCTTTGGTTATCCTGCCCAGATCGCTGCCGGAAGAATATAATGTTGGCAGTACTGGTATAGCTTCGTCCAGGTCTTTTAATATCTGGGCCGTAACTTCTGCGGCTGTATTGCGGGGCAGGTCTTTCTGCGTATCTACATTCGGAGCGGCTGTAATAAGCGGAACTCCGCCAAAACAATCCACAAGGCCCAAATAATAAAACGCCCTTAAAAACTTAGCCTCTCCAATTATCCTTTTTTTAAAATCATCAGACATCTCAATAGCATTCACTTTTTCAAGAAATGTATTTGTGCGCCCAATGCCACGGTAACCTTGTGTCCAGCGGCTCACTACCAATCCAGTGATAGTAGTATGTGCCCCTCTTGCAATAGCATCAGTTCCGTTTGCTTCATTATACGCCAAACCGTTTGCGGTTATCATATCGGTTTCGTAAAACCAATTTTGACAATCATAAAGTGAATTATAACAACCTGATAGACCAGCCAGAGCATCTTCCTGTGTTTTCCAGAAATTGGTTTCACTATACTGATCACTTGGATTAATTATTAAATCTTTCTTGCATCCTGTTTGCACGGTGGCCAAGGCGCAAGTGATTATAAATGCTTTTATATATCTTTTCATTTTTGTCAATTTAAAATGTTACATTAATCCCGGCTGTAATCGTTTTTACTGTAGGGAACTCATAAAATGTAGAACCGCTCAGGTTTTTTTCAGGGTCAAAGCCCTTTAATGGGGTAAAAGTCAAAAGGTTCTGGCCATTAGCAAACAACAAAGCCCGTTTCATTCCAATTTTACCTACCCATTTTTCGGGAAGGCTAAAGCTTAGCTGAATGTTCTTCATACGGAGATACGCCGCATTTCTTAGCCAGAAATTGGAGCTTCTGAAATTTTCGGTTTGACTCCCCTCAAAGGTGGTAATAATTGGAAGCTTGGCATTGGTATTTTGTGGTGTCCAGGAGTCAGTAACCCATTCTTTGGTAACAGAAGTACCGAACCAGAAGGGCATGGCGCCAATATTTTCGGTATATGTGTAAACAGTACCTACTCCTTGGAAAAACGTACTCAACGAAAAACGCTTATAGCTTAAATTAAGGTTAAACTGGTAAGTTAATTTGGGGATGTTGCTGCCCTGAATAGTCCTGTCTGCTTCGGTAATGGCTTTATCGCCGTTAACATCCTGGTATTTTATATACCCGGGTTTGGTATTAATGTTTTGAAATGGGCTTGATGCAATCTCCTGTGGAGTTTGAAAAATACCTGCTGCATTGATCAGATAATATGAGTTTATCGGTGAACCCTCGGTTATTATTTGTCTTCCGGAATAAATTACCCCACCGCGAAGATCAACAACCTTATTTTTTACATAGGTAAAACCGCCGCTTAGGTTGACACGAAAATCCCCGAGTGACTGGTTAAATCCTAAATTTATCTCCAAACCGATATTATCAACCGTTCCAATATTTTTAATTGGGCCGGTTAACGAGCCAATCTGATCAGGTATGGTGACCGAATTTAAAATATTGGTCGTACGCTTTTTGAAAACATCTGCGGTAATTGTGATCTTATTTTTAAATAAGCTCGCATCAAAACCAATGTTACTGATGGTTGTGGTTTCCCAAGTAATGGTAGGATCGTTGTAGGCGGTTACAGCAGCACCGGATGATATCGTTGAGCCGAATGGATAATCGGGGCCAAGCGTTACTAGGTTCACATATCTGAACAGATCAATGTTCTGGTTACCCAACTGACCGATGGAAGCGCGGAGCTTTAATTCATCGACCCATGTAACCTTTTCCATAAATTTTTCTTTATTTATTCTCCACCCCAGGGAAAAAGATGGGAAGAATCCCCATTGTCGGCCCTGGGCAAACCTGGATGACCCATCGTACCGGAAGTTACCTTCGGCCAAATATTTATCATCAAATATGTAATTTACACGACCGAAAAATGAATTAAGCCTTGAGGCTGACGATGTACCGCCAACAGCGGGGTTGGCCGAACCCGCGTTCAACTCATAAAGCGTATTACCCAGATAACCTTCGTTGCGGGCATAAAAATTACGATTGCTGAAAGTTTCCCGGCTGAACCCAGCAAGTGCTTTTAAATTATGCTTCCCTGTAAAATTACTATCCCAATTAAGCGTATTAAACAAAGTTGTATTTAAGCTCGCTGGATTGGCTTGTCTTGTTCCGCGATTACCTTGCCCATCGAAAGGAATTAGCTGTGTCTCAAGTGTTTTCACCTGATAGGTATAAATTTCAGGTACAAATTGCGATATAAAGTCATCACCTTTGTTTATCGCACCGTTTATTTTGTAAGTAATGTTAAGCGGTAGTTTGTATTCAGCAAATATATTAAGAAGTACCTGTTGCAACTTGCTATTATTTTGCCCTTCATCTGCCAATACCAGCGGGTTTCTGAAAACATTGTGCCCCGGTGTACGAATAAAAGTATTAGCATATCTGCCGTCAGGAAGATAGGTAGGGTGAAATGCCTGAGCTTTAAAAGTCATTTCCATTAAATTTGCAACACCTGCTACCGGCTCATTGATATCTTTATAAGAAGCGTTCAAATAAGCACCTACTTTAAGCTTATCACTTATATTGGCTACTGTATTGTAGGAAAGTGCATATCTTTTTGAATCCGTACCCCTTAATACGCCATCCTGTTTGAGGTAATTTAAGGACAAGGCATAGGTTATTTTATCCGTTCCTGCGCTGAAACGCAGGTCATGGTTTTGAATGGAACCAGGATTAAACATAATGTTCAGCCAATCATTATTGGGATATATGCTTGGATCTGTAAGCATACCGCTTTTATATTCTGCTATCAGCGCATCGGAGTAGTCAACCGCAGTTTTGCCCTCATTACGCTGTGCCTGGTTACGTAGTTCCATAAACTGAACAGGATCTTTTACAAAATCAGGCAGGTAATTCACTCTTTGACTTCCTGCATAGAAATTATAATCAACCGTAAATTTATCTTTTTTACCGCCTTTAGTGGTTATTAAGATAACCCCGTTTGCCGCCCTTGATCCATATATGGCTGCTGATGACGCATCCTTTAAAACGGAGACACTTTCAATGTCAGCAGGGTTCACGTTCTCCAGTGCGAACTCCACGCCATTAACCAGAACCAGCGGATTGTTATTGTTTAAGGTGCCAACGCCTCTTATGCGTACAGTTGCCACATCCCGGCCCGGCTGACCGCCGGCCTGGTTTACATAAACCCCTTCTACGCCCTGCAGTAACTGCGACGCATTGGTTAATGGCGCGTTCTGTTGCTTTTTCATATCGACCGTAGCAACAGCCCCGGTCAGGTTGACCCTCTTTTGCGTGCCATAACCCACTACCACAACTTCGGATAAGCCTGATAACTTTTCAACTAATGTTACATTAACCGGACTCGTAGTTGTGTAAACTTCCTTTGTTTCATATCCTATGGAGGAAAATACAAGCGTTCCCTTCCCGTCAGGCAATTTAATAGAATATTTACCAGATTCATCTGTTACGGTGCCCGTAGACGTTCCTTTTATTGACACGTTTACACCAGGCAGGGTTTGATTTTTCGAATCGGTAACTGTGCCTGTAACGGTAAGAGCAGCTACAGGATATTTCTCCGGTAGTTTTTTTGGTGTTACTACTATAGTGCGATCCTCAATAGTGTAAGTAAATGTTTGCTGTTCAAAACATTGATTTAATACATCAGTCAAGGGCGCATTGCTTGCTTTGATACTTACAGGCGAAGCCTTTCTTAACAGTTTAGCATCATAAAATACATTGTAACCACTTTGTTTACCAATTTCTTTTAATGTTTGGGTTAATGTGGCATGATCCAGATTAAGGCTGATCTTTTGCGCAAAAGATGAAGCCCTGACCTGCAATAGTGTGGCCAACAGCAAAATAAGTGACAATTTCATAACCAGAATAGATTTAGATAATATGCAGAGCGTACCCCTGCATCTGTTTCCAGTAGAATTTTTATACATTTGAGTATTAGGTTTAATTAAATAATTGGGTGTTGGATTCGATTATTAGATTTACTTGATAACTGATTATCAGTTATACCGGGGGCACGCCAACGCTCCCGGTATTTTATCAATCATATAAATAAGGTTATTCCATTATAATAACCCTCCTTCCTTCAATTTTGTAATGAATAGTGTGCGTAAGCGCCATAATATGCAATAAGCCCGTTATGTCACTATATTTTGAGATTGACCCACCAAACTCATAATTTTTCACATTGCCTTTGTATTCGACATCCACATCGTACCAGCGCGACACCTTCTTCATGATGTTTACAATATTTTCGTCGTGGAATATGAAGTAGCCATTCTTCCAGGCCATAGCTTCATCAATTTTAGCCTGTTCAATCTTGATATCAAAACTGTCGCCTGAAAGTACACCTTGCTGCCCCGGTTTAATTAATGCCTGAGTTTTGTCGTTTGATAATTTAACTGATCCTTCTAACAAGGTTGTCTTTACAACCTCATCATCTTTATAGGCAGAAATATTAAAATGTGTCCCTAACACCTCAATTTCAGTTCCGTTGGCCGCAACTTTGAAAGGCATTTTCTTATTTTTCGTTACTTCGAAATACCCCTCTCCAGTCAATTTGACATTTCGTTCATTGCCGGTAAATTTAGTTGGATAGGTTAATGTTGATTCTGAATTCAGCCAAACGTTAGTACCATCGGGCAAAACAACTTGATATTGATTACCTCTGGGAATAGTTATTGTGTTGTATACAACTGGTGTGTTGTTATCAGATACCGGTTCGTAAAGCAATGTGCCATCTTTCAATTTCTTAATGGCAGCATTGCCATTAGATAGCACAGTACCGTCTTTCACATTATTAAGTGCGATGATACTTCCATCCCCTAAAGTTAATACGGGCGATTTGCTACTTTTAACCTGTTGCACGGCTTTCTTCACATTCTGCGCCTGCTGATTAATTGCTATTGGCGTTTGCCTCTTATTAATAAACAAGGCGGCACCCGCTATGATTGTAATCGCCGCGGCTACGGACCACCATTTGCTTAATTTAAATACAGGTTTGTTTAGATTAAGGGTGCTTTTAATTTCAGCATAAGTTTCGGATTTGATCTTTAATTCTTCCTGGGTTAACGGTGCTTCTGAAAAATTTTCAATAAAATTAAATTTATCCTTATAGGACATTAGCAATGCCTTTTCTTCAGGTGTGCATTGTCCATTTATGTATTTTTCATATAGCGCAAGGTATTCTTCAGCGTTCATGATTGGTCTTTGTTATAAAGACGTGTTTATCTAATCAAACACACATAAAAAATTATTTATTTATTTCATGACTGAAAATCAGCTATATTTAGCTTACCAATTATGAACGGCAATTTAATTACTGATGAACAGTTATGGGAAGCTATAGCCTTGTCTGATGATAGGCGTGCTTTTTCTACCTTGTACAATCGGTACTGGAAAAAAATCTATAAATCCGCTAATTATTATCTTCATGATTCAACAATTTCCAAACAAGTCCTTAGCGATTTATTTGTATCATTATGGGAAAAGCGAAAGAATCTGCAGATCGAAAATTTTAACAATTACTCATATGTAGCTATACGTTATCATGTGTTTAGCTATTTAAGATCGATTAAAATATCGCCTATAGAATTCATTGATAGTTATGATGACGTAATTGACATAGTTGTAAGTAATCGTGCAGAAGACAAGTTCAAACATGATGATTTTGAACATTTACTATCTAATTATTTAAATATCTTACCCAAAAGATGCCAGGAAATCTTTTGGATGAGCCGTATAGATCAATTAAACAATGATGAAATTGCGATTAAGCTTGGAATTTCAAAGCGAACAGTTGAAAATCAAATTACACGTGCTTTAAAGCATTTAAGATTATCTTATGGTAAATTGGCTGAAAGCTTACTTTTAATAATCTTTCTATTATACAAAATATAGTTATCTTCTTGAAAGGTGAAGCTGCCATTTGACAGAGATTATGGTATGCGAGAAATTCAAATTATTATTCCTCGCTAAGACATTTAAGTTTGTAGGACAATCTTTAGAAGCTGTTTAAAAACGATCCGGCATATCTTTCATGCTTCTTTTATCACCTAAAAACTTACGTTTTGTATTTTTTTATTGATGCCTGATCTGCTACAAGCACTAATTTTACAGGGCTAAAAGAAGCACGGCATTTCTTTAGACATAAACTTAAACAGCTTCTTAGGCTAAGAAGTTTTATACAGCTGCTTGAATTAAATTGGAATTGCAACAATAAAATGGACAATTAATTAATCAAGAAAATCCCAATCAAACCTCATTTTAAATTATCCACTATCTTTGCCTGAAATTCAAACATAGTGTCTAATCTCAATCCCAATAAAAAAATATTAATTGTTGACGATCTCCATCCGGCTTTTGTTGAAGCTGCGGAAAAATTAGGTTATACCTGCACCATCGATACTTCTTTTACCAGGGAAAAAACGTTAAACGTTATTGCTGATTATCAAGGTTTGGCCATCCGCACCAAATTTCAAGTAGATAAAGAGATGATGGATGCCGCAACAAACCTGCGTTTTATTGCGCGCGCCGGTGCCGGAATGGATAATATTGATGAAGAATATGCCATAGAAAAAGGTATAGCCTGCATCAATGCGCCCGAAGGAAACAGTGATGCCGTTGGTGAACATGCGGTTGGTTTGCTGCTTTCGCTGATGAATAATTTTCGAAAGGCAGATCAGGAGATCAGAAATGGCATTTGGGACCGTGAAGGAAACCGCGGTTACGAATTGAAAGGCAAAACGGTTGGCATCATCGGTTACGGCCACATGGGCAAAAGCTTCGCTCAAAAGCTGTGGGGTTTTGGGGTGGAAGTGATTGCTTACGATAAATATAAAACTGGTTTTTCCGACAAATTTGCACGGGAAGTAAGCATGGAAGAAATTGTACGGTTAAGCAACGTGCTCAGCTTTCATATTCCCTTAACTGCCGAAACGAAGGGAATGGTGGACGATGAATATCTGTTCCATTTCCGCAAGCCCATATTTTTGTTGAATACTTCCCGTGGGGAGATCGCTAAAGTTCAATCCATTTTAAACGGGTTGAAAAGCGATAAAATCCTGGGCGCAGGTTTGGATGTGCTGGAAACGGAAAAGTTCCCGGCTTTGGGCGGACAAAGCTGGTTTGATGAACTGAAAAATTCGGGCCGCGTATTACTTACACCGCATATTGCCGGCTGGACGTTTGATTCGTACCGGAAAATAAGCGAAGTGCTGGCCGAAAAGCTGAAAAATTTGGAGTTTATTATTTAAAATATTTATCTTCGTTCTAATAAAAAAAAGACTATGCAGGCAAGCCGGTGTAGTCTTGTTTGTTTTTTACAAAATTGCATCCTTCTTTTCGGAGAGGGATGTTTTAGTTTATAAGGATTATTCATAATAAAAATACGGGTTATGGCAGAGGTTGCTTATTACACAAAAGACGGTTTGGAAAAACTCAAAGAAGAATTGCAATATTTAAAAACAGAAGGCCGTGCATCCATTGCGAAAGCTATTGCAGAAGCGCGAGATAAAGGCGACCTGTCGGAAAATGCAGAATATGATGCGGCAAAAGAAGCACAGGGTTTGCATGAAGCAAAAATTGCCAAACTGGGCGAAGTATTGGCCAATGCACGTTTGCTGGACGAATCTAAAATGGATACTTCCAAAGTGCTGGCTTTGTCTATCGTCAAAATAAAAAACCTGAAAAATGGCGCCATCATGCAATATCAGTTGGTATCCGAAACGGAAGCTGATTTTAAGGCCGGGAAAATTTCGGTTACTTCACCCATTGCCAAAGGTTTGTTGGGCAAAAAAGTAGGCGATAAAACAGAAATTACCGTTCCGGCCGGGAAGATCGAATTTGAAATTATGGAGATCAGCCGATAGTTTTTGTCATGCCGAACTCGTTTCGGCATCCCATCGGAAAGATTAACGTTTAACAATTTTAAATAGAGTTTACTTATCAGGAGAGATGCTGAAACAAGTTCGGCATGACAATCGCCGATTACTACATTATAAAAACCAAAAACCATGTCAACCATATTTTCTAAAATCGTTTCTGGCGAAATTGAAGCGTACAAAGTTGCAGAAAGCATAGATTTTCTGGCTTTTCTGGATGTGAGCCCGCTTGTTGCTGGCCATATACTTGTCATTCCAAAAAAAGAAGTAGATTATATTTTTGATCTCGATGACGAGACTTACAACGGCCTGATGATCTTTACTAAAATTGTAGCCGAAGGAATCAAAAAAGTAATTCCGTGTATAAAAGTGGGCGTTGCGGTAATCGGGTTGGAAGTTCCTCATGCGCACATTCATTTGATTCCGATGAACGAAGTGAATGATATGAATTTCTCCCGGCCGAAATTAAGCTTCAGCAAAGAAGAAATGGAAGCAACTGCCGAAAAAATTAAAGAAGCGTTGCGGGAAGATTAAGGTTTTACCTGTGTAAAAGAAGCATCATGCTTCTTTTACACTACTTTTTTTGGTATTACCGGCGAGGCTATCCGTTTCACATTATCCTTTACAAAAGATTCCCAGCCCGTATAGCTCTTTTTATCACCAACTTTTGTATTGATCTTTTGAAAAGAATGGCAAACGGCAACTGCCAGGCCATCCGTAGCATCCAAAAAATCAGGCGTTTCTTTAAATTTCAACAAGTTTTGCAGCATGGCAGCAACCTGTTCTTTGCTGGCATTGCCGTTCCCGGTGATTGCTTGCTTGATCTTTCGGGGCGAATATTCGGTAATTGTAACGTTACGGGAAAGTGCTGCCGCCATTGCCACGCCTTGTGCCCGGCCTAATTTTAGCATTACCTGGATGTTTTTACCGTAAAAAGGTTCTTCAATCGCTAAACAATCCGGTTGATAATTATCAATCAGGTTAACTGTTTTTTCAAAAATGCGCTGTAGTTTCAGCATGTGGTCGTCCAGGTGGCCCATCTTCACTACGCCCAAACTCAGCAGTTCCAGTTTTTGTCCGTTCTCTTTCACCAATCCGTAACCCATTACTTTCGTTCCGGGGTCAATCCCTAAAATAATACGCTCCTTCGATTTTTCCACCTGCATAAAACAAGTATAAGTCAATTTCGTAACATTGCAAAAATATTCGACTTGGCCCGTATTGCCCGTAAAACCCTTAGTTACCTTTTAAAAATTGGTATTGTACTACTGACCATCTGGTTTGTTTACCGGCACATCAACAATAATCAAAACTTAGCGCAGTTTGTAAACAGGATTTATAAAATTGGTAAAACAGAAGTTTATGCAGCACTGACAATTGTAACAGTTTTGATGCTTTTTAACTGGTTGCTGGAGGCTGTAAAGTGGAAGTATTTGACCCGGCTGCTCGAAAGGATGCGGTTATGGAAAGCCATAGAAGCAGTGTTTTGCGGATTAACGATGGCCATTATCACCCCAAACCGAATTGGCGAATATGGAGGCCGCATTTTGTACCTTCCTCCACGAAAACGTGTACATGGCATTTTTGCAATGGCAGTTGGTGCATTTGGCCAAAATACGGTCACCAATGTGGTGGGCTCGCTTTCGCTGCTTTATTTTGTCCACACTTACCTGCACTTAAATACATGGCTTTCACTGGGAATAACTTTGCTGGCAGGGGTTTTTATCTTCCTGATGCTGCTGTTTTATTTTCGTGTCCGCTGGCTGGTTTTTTTGCTGGATAAAGTAAAGTTTTTAAGAAAATATCATCGGTTTTTCAGTATCATGGCCCGGTACAGCTTTCCGCAGCTCTGTTATATCATGTTGCTAAGCCTGGCACGCTTTGCTGTTTTCTCATCGCAATATTACATCCTGATCCATATTTTGTTGCCCGGCCTACATTTGGTTCCGGTGATGCTGATGGTTTTTAACCTGTTCTTTATCCAGTCGGCCATTCCATCGCTGGACCTGCTGGATATTGGCGTGCGTAATTTTATTGCTACGTACCTGTTTGGGTTCATCACTGCACAATCTGTTGCAATTATGGCTTGTGTTTCTTGTATCTGGCTCATCAATTTAATTATTCCGGCTATTTTAGGGTCTGTTTTTGTACTCAAACTTAATTTCTTTGGCAACAATACTTAGTTCGGCAGCAATCTTATTTACTACTTTATATGTGCTTTTATTCGTTTTCCTCATTTGCGGGTGGCTGCGTATCGGGCAAACTTTGTATGTGGTAAAAACAGGATATCAAACTAAAGTAACCGTGTTGATTGCGGCGCGGAACGAAGAAGCAGGCATCCATAAAACCATTGAGGATATTTTGGCGCAGCAGTATCCGAAAGAGCTGCTGGAAGTAATCATTGCAGATGACCATTCGACAGACCGGACAGCCGAAATCATCAGAAGGTATGCAGATCGTGGTGTTAAATTGCTTCAGCTAAAAGAAGACCAGCCTTTAAATTCATACAAAAAGAAAGCAATCAGCGAAGCGATTAAATTATCAAAAGGGGATTTGATGGTGGCAACCGATGCAGATTGCAGGATGGGGCCGCACTGGCTGGAAGCTGTAGTGGGCCGTTTTGAAGAAAGTAATGTGCTGATGCTATCCTCGCCGGTTGCTTTTTTTGAAGACCAAAACCTGTTCGAGCGTTTGCAAACGCTGGAGTTTTCGGCTTTTATTGGCCTGGGTGCGGCTACCATCGGCAACAAAAAAGCATCAACCTGCAACGGTGCAAACTTAGCCTATAAAAAGAGCATATTTAATGAAGTAGGCGGTTTTAAAGGAATTGACGACCTGGCCTCCGGGGACGACGAACTGTTGCTGCAAAAAATTGCGGCAAAATACCCGGGCGGAATTGGTTTTTTAAAACAGCGGGAAGCCATAGTTTATACACATGCCAAACAGAACTGGGAAGAGTTTAAGCAGCAACGCCGCCGATGGGCATCCAAGGCTGTAAAATATAAAGATAAAGCTATTGTGGCGCTTGCTGTAGGTTTTTGGCTTTTTAACAGTATTATATTGATTAATTTTACGGCCGGAATTTTCAATCATTACTTTTTAAAAGTTGCTGTGCTGCAACTGTTTTTTAAAATAGCCGCCGAAGGTGGTTTTCTGTTGCTGGTCAATGCTTTTTTTAACCGGCAAAAATTGGTGCTGCTTTTGCCTTTAGGTTCTTTGCTGCATGTGTTTTATGTGGTTTATATCGGTATCATCGGCAACAAAGGTACTTACGAGTGGAAAGGCAGAAAAGTACATTGAAAATATTTTTTAAATGTACTTTTGCTTTAAGTATCTAAGCCTATATTTAAGCTTTAAACATTTCTATTTGATTAAACATTGACCGCATCTGACCCTTCTGCCCCCAACTGGAAAGTTTTCCTTCGAAATAAAATAGCCGTAGCAGGGATGTTATTGATCATAATTACTTCGCTTATCGCAATTCTGGGCTATCTGATCACGCCTGACGATACGCCGCAAGCCAATGATATGCTGGTGCAATTGAGTTTAAAAAAACCGGGTGCTTCTTTTATGCTGCTCCGCATCAAAAAGCAGGACCGTACAGATACGGTGAACATCCTGCAAAAAATGCTGTTTGGCCAGCCTTCCCCCTGGCGTAACATTCCGATTACGTCTTTTCATTTCAACAAGGATTCTGTTTATGTTCGCGAATATATTGGTGATGAAGATGTGGCAGCAGAAACAGCATATAATATCTATAAAATCAGTGCCGAAAAAAGTACATCGTTAAGCCTTCCAGCATTAAACATGAAAAAAGAGGTGTTAAAAGAAGCATCTGTGCAATCGGCAAGAAAAGAAATCCTTGATCATCAGATCATCAAAAAAACTTACTGGCTTGGTACGGATATTTACGGCCGCGATATGCTGAGCAGGCTGATCATCGGTGCACGGATTTCGCTGGCCGTAGGCTTCGTTTCAGTTATTATCAGTTTAATCGTTGGTGTAACTATTGGTTCTGCAGCAGGTTATTACGGTGGAAAAACAGACGGGCTTTTAAGCTGGCTGATGAATGTTTTGTGGGCACTGCCTGCTTTGCTGCTGGTTGTTGCCATTTCTTTTGCCCTGGGCAAAGGTTTATGGCAAATATTTGTTGCCGTAGGGCTATCGATGTGGGTTGAAGTTGGCCGATTAGTGCGCGGGCAGGTAATCGCGCTTAAACAGGTAGAATTTGTAGAAGCGGCGCGTGCTTTAGGTTTTGGTAATTACCGTATTGTAAGGCACCATATTTTGCCTAATATTACCGGGCCAATTTTAGTATTGGCCGCTTCAAATTTTGCATCGGCTATTTTGCTGGAGGCTGGTTTAAGTTTTTTGGGGTACGGTGCCCAGCCTCCTGCACCAACATGGGGCGGCATGATTAAAGATCATTATGGATATATTGTTATAGATTCGGCTTATCTCGCTGTTTTGCCGGGATTAGCCATTATGATGATGGTTTATGCATTTAATGTGGTAACTATTGGGCTGAGGGATGCGTTTGATGTAAAATCTCAAAACACGCGTATTTAACTCGAGAAATGACAGGAGAAGAATTATAATTCATGCAGAGCTATACCAATCATTCCGAAGAAGATGAATTGATCCGCCTGCTTTTAAAAAGACAGGCAGAATTAAATGCATTGTTGGAAATAACACAAGCCATCAATAAAAGTGCTGCTACTATCGTTTTGGTGGATATGCTGGAAGTGATCATGAAAGATTACCTCCATGTGGGCAAATTTAGGTTTATGACCGAGATAGAAGGCCGTTTTAAATGTATTTCTTATTACGGGGGCGAGTTTGAGCAGCATAAAGTGCTTTTTAAGGCTTGTAAAGGATTATGGAAATTTAAAGGCCCGGTTGCGGTCAGCTCGTATGAAGATGTTGTGCTGAACAATTACGATTACTTTATTCCTGTTTTTCAAAATAATAAAATGCTGGCTTTCGCGCTGATCGGTGATTTTAAAACCACACAGCAAATGATGGGCAATGACCTCAACTTCATCCAGACGCTTACCAACGTAATCATGGTTGCCCTGGAGAACAAGAAACTGTTCAATAAGCGGATAGAAGCAGAACGTTTTCAGCGTGAGATGGAGCTGGCAGGCGATGTGCAGCAAATGCTGATCCCGATAACTGTTTTTAACGAACCAGGGATTGAGGTTGGCGCCCGCTATCTTCCACATCAAAATATAGGCGGCGATTATTACGATTTTATCCGCCTGAACGAGCACGAGTTTTTATGGTGTATTGCAGATGTTTCTGGAAAAGGCGTTTCGGCCGCTTTGCTGATGGCCAATTTGCAGGCCAGTTTACGTGCCTGGGCATCTGTAGAGGAGGATCTTCCAACAATCATTACAAAGCTGAACGATGTGATCATCAAAACCACTAAGGGCGAAAAGTTCATCACCATGTTCCTGGGGAAATTCAACCAGCAAACACGGTTGCTCAGTTATATCAATGCCGGCCACAATCCATCAATAGTTTATCATCAGGGTTGTATAACCGAGTTAAAACAAGGCACTACGATGATTGGGGCGCTGGATAAACTGCCATTTATCAATACCGGCGAAATGTTGCTGGACGAAGAGTTCATGGTTTTTAATTATACCGATGGTTTGATTGAGTACGACGAAGAAAGCCCGCTTTGGAACGAAAAAAAGGTAAGCGAGTATGTAAAAACCCATGGTAAACTCAAGCCCGATCAATTTAACACCAAAATACTCGAACAAAGCAACCGTTTGGTAAAAGGAAAACCCATTGATGATATTACGCTGCTCACCATTTGCTGTAAATGATCTTTTGCTTACTTATCAATTTTTGGGCAATAAAAGAAGCATTTGTGCTTTTAAATTGAAAGCCGATGAATGACAAGCAACCGCTTTTGGCCCGGTATCAACAGCAATTGCCCGAAGCCGGCTGTGATGAAGCCGGGCGGGGCTGCCTGGCAGGCCCCGTGTTTGCCGCTGCCGTAATTTTACCTGCTGATTTTGACCACCCTAAACTTAACGATTCCAAACAATTGGACGAAAGTTCCCGTTCTCAATTGCGCCTGGAAATCGAAAAACATGCTTTGGCTTTTGCTGTTGCCTGGGTTGATAATAAAGAGATTGACCGGATCAATATTCTAAATGCATCCATTTTAGCGATGCACCGCGCTGTGGCCAAGCTTCCTTTGCAACCCGGTTTTTTGATCATAGACGGAAACCGGTTTAAAAAATATGCTTCGCTTGATCATGCCTGTATTGTTAAAGGCGATTGTAAATATTTTAGTATTGCTGCAGCTTCCGTGTTGGCAAAAACTTACCGCGATGATTATATGAAACAACTGGCGGAAGAATATCCGGACTATCACTGGCATCAAAACAAAGGTTATCCAACTATTAAGCACCGTTTGGCCATATTGGAAAAAGGTTTTACATCTTATCACCGCTTAACTTTTCGTGTTCAAGACCCGTTTTCAAAATCATTGGACGACAGTGCATCTGCAACAACCTGATTTCTGTTGTCCTTCTTCTTATTTTGCTACTTTTGCCGCACAAAAATATATTAATGAAAAATACTGCCCTTACTGCTGTTCACATAAAAACCGGCGCTAAAATGGTTCCTTTTGCCGGTTATAACATGCCCGTTCAATACGCCGGAATTAATGCCGAGCACGAAACGGTGCGTAAAGCAGTCGGTGTTTTTGATGTAAGCCACATGGGCGAATTTATTTTGAAAGGTGATAAAGCGCTAGACCTCATCCAAAAAGTAAGCAGCAACGATGCTTCAAAATTGTACGACGGCAAAGTACAGTATTCCTGTTTGCCCAACGAAAACGGTGGAATTGTAGATGACCTGCTGGTTTACCGCATGGACGAAAAAACGTACATGCTGGTGGTAAATGCTTCTAATATAGAAAAAGACTGGGACTGGATTTTAAAATACAATGATTATGGGGTGGAGATGAAAAACATTTCCGACCGCACTTCGCTGCTGGCCGTGCAAGGGCCAAAGGCTGCCGAAGCTTTGCAAAGCTTAACGGAAGTTGATCTGGCTTCAATGGAATATTATACCTTTAAAAGAAGCATGTTTGCCGGTGTCAGCAATGTAATTATTTCTGCAACAGGTTATACCGGTGCCGGTGGTTTTGAGGTTTATTTTGGTAACAAACATGCCGAAACCATTTGGAACGCCATTTTTAAAGCAGGCGAACCTTTTGGCATTAAACCAATTGGCCTGGCAGCGAGGGATACTTTGCGTTTGGAAATGGGTTTCTGTTTGTATGGAAACGATATTGACGACACTACTTCGCCGCTGGAAGCGGGTTTAGGCTGGGTAACCAAGTTCAGCAAAGATTTTGTGAATTCGGAAGCGTTGAAGAAACAAAAGGAAAACGGCATCAGCAAAAAACTGATTGGTTTTGAAATGCTGGAACGCGGCATTCCGCGCCACGATTACGAAATTACAGATGCAGAAGGAAACGTAATTGGCAAAGTAACTTCGGGCACGCAATCACCTTCCTTGCAAAAAGCGGTTGGTTTGGGTTATGTAAGAATTGCTTTCGCTAAAGAAGGAACCGAAATTTACATCAAAATCCGTGATCAAAAAATTAAAGCTAAAGTAGTGAAGCCGCCTTTTTATAAATAAAAGTCAAATGCTTCTTTTACCACCTAAAAATTGGTGTTTGTACTATTGCTGTCATGAACGAAAAACCAACTATCGAAACCTGCTTAACGCCCGCACTGCTTCCGCTTTACCAAATTGAAAACAGCATTGTCGTTATTATTGATATTTTCCGGGCAACGTCTTCCATTTGTTACGGGATGGAAAACGGCGCCGAAGCCGTCATTCCGGTTGCACAAGTGGAAGAATGTGCGGCTTACCGGGAAAAAGGACTGGATTATTTGCTGGCCGCCGAACGCAACGGCGAAGTAGTTGCAGGTTTTGATTTTGGCAATTCCCCTTTTTCTTACACCAAAGAAAAAGTAGCCGGAAAAACTGTTGTGCTCACCACCACCAACGGTACACATGCTTTGCATTTGTCCCGCGCAGCGAAAAAAATTGTGATCGGTTCTTTTTTAAACCTTTCGGCATTGTGCAACTGGCTTAAAGATCAGCAGGAAAATATTTTACTGGTTTGTGCCGGCTGGAAAAACAACTTCAACCTGGAAGATACTTTGTTTGCCGGGGCTGTTGTTGATCAGTTGAAAGCAAATCATTACAAACTGGATGATCCAGGCATTGCCGCAAATGATCTTTTTCAATTAGCAAAAAATGATCTCAACGCTTATCTCCAAAAAACGGCGCACAGCGAACGTTTAAAAAAATTGGGAATTGAAGAAGATATCAAGTTTTGTTTACAGATGGATTTAACTACGGCTATTCCGGTTTTGGAAGGGGAGAAGCTGGTGAAGTTGGCGGTTTAGATATCTTTCTTTTTTTATATTTCAGACTGTTTGTATTTAAAACATTTTTATAGATATTTGTAACTAAATAACAGTTGCAACTTGAGTAAAGCTGATAAATTAATAGCAAGATTACTTTCTGTTCCCAAAGATTTTACTTGGGACGAGTTGATTGCTGTTTTGAAGTATTTTGGTTTTTCAGAATTGTCGACTGGTAAAACTGGAGGTTCCAGAAGAAAGTTTGCCAATGAACAAAGGTCAATTATCAGTTTACATAAACCTCATCCAGGCAATATTGTAAAAAAGTATGCACTTGAAATCGTAATTAATGCTTTAAAAGAGAAAGAAAAACTTTAACAATGACTAATTTTTTAAAATATAAGGATTATCTGGCTACCATAAATTTCAGTCCTGAAGACGAAGTACTATACGGTAGTATTTTTGGTATCAGTGATGTGGTAACTTTTGAAGGAACATCTGTTGAAGAAGTAAAAAATGCTTTCCATGAAGCCGTGGATGATTATTTAGATACTTGCTTGGAGTTAAATAAGACGCCCGAGAAATCTTATAGAGGAACTTTTAATGTCCGTGTTCCTGTTGATTTACACAAACAAGCAGCGTTTATTGCCGCACAAAAAAGTGTTACATTGAATGAATTTGTAAAAGCTGCAATTAATTATGCAGTAAAACACGAAGGCGATATTGATTTTGCATAAAGGTATTCTAATTCACTTCAGCTTCTCATTATTCCGGTGCCGGTCCGCATCCCGGATACTCTTTTTAGCCATGTTTTTTTCGAGTGCTTCCGTTAAATCAATGCCTGTTTGATTGGCCAGGCAGATGAGCACAAATAAAACATCGGCCATTTCATCCGGCAAATTCACGCTTTCGTCTGATTTTTTGAAAGATTGCTCGCCATATTTCCGCGCCATGATGCGTGCTACTTCGCCCACTTCTTCCATCAAAATGGCTGTGTTAGTGAGTTCGTTGAAATAGCGGACACCGGTTGTGTTCACCCATTTATCTACTAATTGCTGTGCTTCTTTTATCGTCATAAAATCAGTGTTTGTCTTTGTCTTTTGTGTCCATGATGATGGTAACCGGACCATCGTTTACCAAACTCACTTTCATATCGGCACCAAAATTCCCCGTCGAAATACTTTTCCCCAATAAGTTTTCTAATGTTTTAATCATCATTTCATACAAAGGAATTGCTTTTTCGGGTTTCGCCGCGCGGATGAAAGATGGCCGGTTTCCTTTTTTAGTTTGAGCAAAAAGCGTGAATTGGGAGATCAGCAGAATATCGCCATTTACATCTGCCAAAGCTTTGTTCATTAAACCGTTTTCATCAGCAAAAACACGTATACCAATGATTTTTGAAGCCAGCCAGACAACATCTTCTTCCGTATCAGCTTCTTCAATCCCCAGCAAAACCACAAAACCGGTTTCGATTTCGCCGGTTGTCCTACCGTTTATTTTTATAGATGCTTCGCTTACGCGTTGGATTACTGCTCTCATGGAACAATAATAAAGGATATTTTAACAGAAATAAATTTCCTAAGGTATTACTTATTGCACTTTTTTTGATAATTTCTCGTTTTAGGTCAGTTCATCGTTCACACATTCGAAAAGAGCTCTTTTTCTAAGCAGTATCTTATCGGTTTGTGAGATGTTAAAACCTTTCATATTCTTTCTTGGTTTGGTAACCATTTGTATGCGATTACCCCATGACAGGTCTGCCAGCACTTTGGGGATATAGCCTTTGTCACCAAATAATTTGCCGGATATATCCTGTGCCATTGAGGTCATCAGCTTAATATTTCTGTCGTCAACATGGCCTTTAGCAAGGTGAAAAGATAACATTTCGCCTCTGTCATTAATGATCAGGTTCAGTTTAAAGCCATAAAACCAACCGATGGAACATTGCCCCCTTTCTGCTACCTGCGCAAATATCCGATGATGATGTATACGCTTGTTATGACAAACTTTTATATGGGTCGAATCAATAAAGTTAATCCCGGAAGACTGTCCAAGGCAATGTGTTTTAAGGAAAAGCATCATCGGTACTGCTGCCCGTTGCTGTAATTCTACAAAATTATTATAAGACAAAAGTCCGGGAAAACAATCTTTGTAATAAAGGCAGATATGCTGCTGAAAAAAATGTTTCAGATTGGTGTAGGACCGGTATGAAAAGCAATCAGTATAGTAATTATCCCACTATCTGAAAGCAATGCTTTCCTGTTTCTAACCTTAGCGTTAATCCCTTCAAGCGGATATTTTTTTGATTTCAATGGCAAACGCTTTACAAAAGTCATCCACTTTAATGAAAATTTCTATAATTTTATCTCGTAGCATTGGCGTGTGATTTAGTGTACTTAATTAATGGTCAATTAATTACATACAAAAATAATTCCTTTGCCCTCTTTTCTTAAACTTTTCTTATCCCGAACTCCCGTTATTCAGTATATTTAAGCTAAATATGTCAATATGTTTAGCGGAATAAGTATTACTGAATTTAGGGATAAGTTTGAAACAGACCGCGGTTGCCTGCATATATTTTAGATAAAAAGTTGGCGGCAGGCCATTGTTGCTTAAAATGCAAAGGTCAAAAATATGGAAAAGGCAAAAAATGGCTCTACCGTCGATGCAAAAGTTGCGGTTATGATGAACCGGCAACGGCGGGGACGCTGTTTCATAAGTGTAAGTTACGGATGTTAAAGGCATTCGAGATGTCCTTCCGGGTTTCGGTCCGTAAAAAAGGGATGTCGGGTTGTGAACTTTCAAAGGAAAAAAGTGATAAAGGGGTCGGTTTCCCATTGTTGCACACGCATATTATGAATATAAAGGGATGGTGGTTAAGGGGAACCCATCACAAATGCGGCCCCCAGCGGTTACAAAATTATTTGGATGAGTACCATTTCCGCTTTAACAGACGAGCGTTTTTGAATTCTGCCTTTGATAAACTTATCGGCAGGATGGCTGAATTTGAACCTGTCTTTTACAAAATGATCAAATGTGATCTAAATACATAATCCTGTTAAATCGATTAAGTTGAATTCATGAGAAAAACCTTTTTTATTATACTATTGGGCATGTTAGTTGGCCTGAATGTATTTTCTCAGAAATCTTTTAATAAAAAAGTAATAAAATATTCTTTGAAAGAAGGCCTTTCGTTCGGGATAGTCAACAGCATTATTCAGGATAACAAAGGGTTTATGTGGTTTGCTACAAGTGATGGGTTAAATCGTTTTGACGGTATAAATTTCAAGGTTTTTAAGTACGAGGCTAATAATCCCCAAAGCCTTCCAAGTAATTATGTCCAGATCATATTTAAAGATGTGCAGGGCGATATATGGATAGCCTCCAGACGTGGCATTTACATGTTTGATACCAATACAGAGCAGTTCAACAAATTTAACCCTATTGGTTATGAGTCCAAATTGCTTAACGACATAAGCAGTATATCTTCCGATGGTAAAGATATTTTATGGTTTTCATCTTTTAGCACAGGTATTTTTTCTTACAATAAGGTAACACACCACCTAAAAAACTATAATAAAAACAACTCGCTAAATTTATCGACCAACTCGATAATTAACGTTTTTAAAGACTCACAAGGATTGTTATGGGCCGGAACACAGGATGGTATTGTATCTATACATAGCGTTAAAAATGGTGCGGTACTTAATGTAGAACATCAAGTACCGTTAAATTTTATTCCAAAAGGCAGGATCAATACTATTTATGAAGATCATTATCACAATGTATGGATAGCAACAAGCAAGGGGCTGGCCCTCTACTGCAGGACTGAAAATAAAATTTATGTTTTTGAAGGCTCAAAATATCATTTACGCAGCAATTACTTTTACTCATTGTTAGAAGACAACAACAATAACCTACTGATTGGCTTGCAGGATGGCGGCTTGTACAAACTGGATTTAGAACAATTGGTCAGATCAAATTTTAAGGAAATTAAAATTGAACCTGTTAAATCAGAAGATAATTATAACATTACAGAGCGGTCTATACAAACTCTTTATTTAGATAAAGATAAAAATGTTTGGGTTGGTACTTATGGTGACGGGATTTACATGATAAGCAACACACCCGAAAATTTTAAAAAATTTCAGAGTAAAGTAACAGATGCTTATGGTACAAGTTTCCTAAGATATTACGGCATGTGCTTAGATAACGAAGGTAATTTATGGCTGGGCACGGATGGGGATGGCATCTACAAAAAGAAACTAAATGGGGAAATTTTAAAACACTATTATGCAGATGGAAAAAAAGGCTCGTTAACGGATAATGCTATTTTATATGCAGGTGTTGATCATCTTAAAAATTTATGGTTTGGGTCTTATGCCAAGGGTTTGTTTAGATATGATAAAAAAAACGATAAGTTTATCAATTACTTGCATCAGGATGCCAACCGGGAAAGTTTATGTTCGAACGATGTAAGGGTGATTTTTGAAGATTCCGGTAATGACCTTTGGGTTGGTACTAATGGCGGTGGGATAAGCGTGTTGCCTTATGGGGGAAATCAATTTACCAACTATAATGAGCAAAATAGTTCTATTGGAAATAATAACATTAGGGCAATATGCGAAGACAAACAAGGAAATCTCTTTATTGGAACCTATGCTTCGGGGTTGAAGTATTTCATCAAAAATCAACATAAGTTCATCAATTATTTCAGTAATTCCCAAGTAGATGAATTTTTACCAAGCCAGGTAATTTATTCACTTTACCTCCATAAAAACAATAAATTGCTGATTGGAACAGAAGGGGATGGACTGGTGGTTTACAACATAATTACTAAGAAATTTAAGAAATATACCGAAAAAGACGGATTGGCAAATAATACCATTAATGCCATACACGTCGATGAGGCAGGCAATATATGGGTAAGCACCAATAAAGGGTTGTCAAAAATAGAGGAAAGTACGAATGCCATTATTAATTACGACACTTCAGATGGTTTACAAACCGGTCAATTTAATCCAAACGCTGTTTTATACAGTGATAAAGACAAGTTTTTATGCTTAGGAGGTACAGAAGGTTATAATATATTTTATCCTTCGCAGGTAAAAAAAAACCACTTTAAACCTAAGGTACTAATAACCGGGCTTCAATTATTTGATAAAAACGAGAAGGATAACCAAAACAGATTAAGTACTGCTATAAATGTATCACAGCAAATTACCTTAACGCCTGGTCAGTCTGTTTTCTCCATACAGTATGTTGCCCTTAATTATGCTTATGCCGAAAGAAGTGAGTTTGCATATAAACTGGTTGGATTAGATAAATCCTGGAACTATGTGGGCAATCAAAAATCAGCCGTTTACAGGTATTTGGAGCCGGGCAATTATATATTTAAAGTAAAAGCATCCAATCAGGATGGTATTTGGTTTGATGATTATGCCACACTGAAAATAAAGATCTTACCGCCCTGGTATAAAACATGGTGGGCGTATTCAGGTTATTTTTTAGGCCTCGTTATGGTTATATATTATTATTTACGTTACAGAAATAAACAGGCAAAACTGAAATACGAGATACGGATAGCGCACATATCTGCTGAAAAGGATAAGGAATTAAATGAAAGAAAGCTTTCTTTTTTTACCAATATATCGCACGAGTTCCGAACACCGTTAACACTTATTATCAATCCTGTAAAAGAGTTGATGTTTAACAACGACGACAAAACCACGGCGACAAACAATTTACATATTGTCTATCGTAATGCACGCCGTCTTTTAAGCTTAGTTGACCAGCTCTTGCTGTTTAGGAAGGCTGATACGGAAGGCGATCAGCTCAAGGTGGTGAAGCTAGATATAGTGAGCTTATGTAAAGAAGTTTTTTTATGCTTTAACTACCAGGCAAATAAAAAGAAAATAAATTATGAATTTATAAGTGATACAGAAACGATTGAAATTTATGCAGACAGGGAAAAAATGGAGATTGTTTTATTTAACCTTATATCAAATGCATTAAAATTTACGCCGGACTATGGCAAAGTTAGCTGCCTTATTACTGAAGATCAAAAACAGGTGGCTATTTCGATAAAAGACTCGGGCTGTGGCATAGCTTCGGAGGAAAAGGAACACCTGTTTAATAGGTTTTACCAGGTACAAAATAAAACTTTGGCCCAGGGTGGTTTTGGTATTGGGCTTTACTTAGTTAAGAAGTTTATTGACAGCCACAAGGGTATCATTAATTTGGATAGTATATACGGCGAAGGGACCGTTTTCACCCTAAACTTATTAAAGGGCAAGGAACATATGAGCCCTAATTTTATTTTTGAAGATATAGCTGAAAATTCGTTTTTTTTAGATGAGCTGATAGCGGATGACGAAGATGTGACAGCAGTGGATGAAAACTTAAATAAAGTAGTCATCAAAAATACCGAACTGATCTATTCTGAGCGAAAGTCTATGTTAATTGTAGAAGATAATGCGCAAATAAGGCACTATTTAAGACAAATATTTGAAGATGATTTTGAAGTGTTTGAAGCAGATAACGGTACCGATGGGTTTAACATGGCCGGCAAGTTGGTTCCGGACATGATCATCAGTGATGTTTTGATGAATGGACTTAGCGGTATAGAATTGTGTAACAGAATAAAGGAAGACCCATCGCTAAATCATATCCCGGTTATTTTATTAACTGCAAGTTCCTCGCCCGAAATTAAATTGAAAGGTATTGAAGGAGGTGCAGATGACTACATTACCAAACCTTTTGAAAAAAACATACTGATTGCACGGGTTGCAGGTTTATTAAAGAGTAAAAATAACCTCCATAAATATTTTTATAACGAGATCACCTTACAATCAAATAACGTTCAAATTCCCCCGGATTATAAAGAATTTTTAGACAGGTGCATAAGTATTGTAGAACAACACCTGGACGACAAAGATTTTTGTATAAAACAACTTGCCTACGAAGTTGGGATGGGGCACTCTAACCTTTACAAAAAGATAAAATCAATATCCGGACGGTCTGCAAATGAATTTATCAGGCTGATACGTTTAAGAAAAGCTGCTGGGATGCTATTAAATACTAAATGTACTGTTGCCGAAGCTGCATACAAGGTAGGGATAAGCGATCCTAAATATTTTAGGGAACAGTTTAGTAAGCTTTTTGGCTTTAATCCGTCAGAATACATTAAAAAATTCAGACAACCATTTCAGGCTAGTATTACCCGTAGTGCAATCAGGAGTAAAAAAAACTAAGCCTTTTTATATTTATCGGCCATGATTAAACATGCTTCTTTTACCACATAAAAAACTTAGAGCCTGTTTAAGTTTATATCTAAAAAATTGTTAGTACTTCTTTTATGCCTATAAATTTTGTTTTTGCATTTATATAGATACAAAAAGTAATATAAGTTTCCTGTTTTTTAGGTGATAAAAGAAGCATATAAAATAAATCCAACGAAATTTAAACAGCTTCTTAGGTTTTAGCTGCTTTTTATGGCTCATCCTTCATTGCCGACAATACCTTCTGATAACATTTAAACACCAATTTTACAGGGTTAAAAGAAGCATAGCCCTCAACCCATCGTGTAGGGATCCAAGGGTTTTTTAAGGGCCAGCGTTGTTGTAAACAGCATCTAAAATATTTCTTGTAATTGATTGATTAGTGGCGGGTTTATAATATTCCCCTGTTTTTTCCGAGATATCCCCGTTATATTTCTGATTCTACCCCCTAAAAACAAGGCCGGTTTTATTCAGATTAGTCCTGCCAATAATGCCTGTATAACTTCACATTGTTTGATGTAGCTAATCTGGTTAAAATGAACCGGATACTTATATTCTTCTTTTTTCATATGGTTTTAACCCTGAAAATTGAATGAACAACTGACGTAAAGGACAGCTTTGGTGTGTTTTTATTAGTAATACCAGAAAACCAATATAAATTATGAACGGCGTAAAAAACATGATATGAAGTAAAGTTATACTTTCCGGAGGCAGGTAGGGAATAAGTTAATTCCAATCCATTTTTAAATAATTCAATCAAATATTATTTATTCAACCAATTATGCAATACAATTTACTTAAATCTGTACACTTATTTAAATTCCTGAAGACAGCTTTATGCCAGTCAGCTATACTGCTGTTGTTTTCAGGTTTAACTTATGCAAATCCAAAAGGAAGCAGCGTAGGGAAATTTGTAAAAACCTCTAAAACTTTATTTACAGTAAATGTCCCGCCTATAGCAATTAAAGGAAAAGTGGTTGACAGAACAACCGGCGAGAGTTTAATTGGCGTATCTGTAAAAATAAAAGACACAAACCAGGGCACAGTAACCGATGTAAACGGAAATTTTAGCCTGACTGCTCCGGATAATGCCATTTTGTTCATATCATACTTGGGCTATAATACTACAGAGGTGCCGGTACAAGGCCAGACAACAATCAGTGTTCGGTTGCAGGCCGCGGCAAAAAATTTGAATGAGGTTATTGTTGTTGGTTACGGCACACAACGAAAAACCTCTACTACCGCAGCCGTATCTACAATACAAACCTCAGAAATAGCAAAAAAGCCGGTGGTAAACTTAACCAATGCCTTGGTAGGCCGTGCTTCAGGATTAATTATTACCCAAGGAAGTGGCGAGCCTGGCTTCGATGGTTCTAATATCTTGATTAGGGGGATTGGTTCAACTGGAGGCAGTTCCCCATTGCTTATTGTTGATGGTGTACCCCGTGATTTTAGTAGGCTTGACCCAAATACTGTTGAAAACATTTCTGTATTAAAAGATGCTGCTGCCGTAGCGCCTTATGGGGTTGCGGGTGCAAATGGTGTTATTTTAGTTACCACAAAAAAAGGAAAGCTTGGTAAGCCAACCCTTACCTATAACGCCTATTATGGTATCCAAAACCCCACTAAGGTGCCTAAATTTGTAGGATCCTACGAATATGCACTCATGCGTAATGAAGCAAATGCAAATGAGGGACAACCAGCAGCTTATACTGTCAGTGATATACAGAAATTTCAAGACCATTCTGATCCTGACGGACATCCTGATGGCCACCCTTTGCAGGATATTATTAAGAAAAACAGGCCATTATCTTATAATAACGTTTCGCTTTCTGGTGGTGCAGAAAATATAAAATACTTTGCCTCTTTGGGTTATACCCATCAGGATGGAATGTGGAGCACTACCTTTCTTAATAAATACAACGGGTCATTAAATATAACTGCAAATCCTACAAAAAGTACCACAGTATCACTCTCTGTAAACAGTTATGTAGAAGACCAGCATTTTCCAACACAAAGCGCAGGAAATATTCTTGGCCAAGCTCAAAGACAGGCACCAACAACCCCTGTTTATTACAGTAATGGTTTATGGTCTGCTTATATAGGTCAGTCGCTAATAGGCGAAATTTATCACAGCGGTTACCAACTAAATGAAAATACTGCTTTGTTATCACAATTTTCTATTGAGCAAAAACTACCGGTTAAGGGGCTAAGTTTAAAAGGGGTTATTAGTTATGACAATGGCCCTGATCCGCTGTTTCCAGGCAATATAACAACCTTACAGCGAATTTATACTACCCCTATCCCCTTTTATAATGTAAATGTTAATACCTCACCATATACTTATATTCCTGGTATTCAGGGAAATTCAAAAGCTTCTTTTACTGAAAACTATGCTCAAAACCATGCACTCACTTACCAGGGTATATTAAATTATCAGGGTTCGTTTGGAAAAAGTGATGTAACTGCCTTGGCAGTGGTAGAAAACCGTATTGTAAAGTATCAAACATTTTCTGCAGGGCGGTTAAATTATAATTTAAATATTGATGAATTGAATTTCGGTGGCCCTGCCGCCGCTGACGCAACTAACTCGGGATATTCAAACGGGCAAAAGCAGATTGGTTATGTATATCGGGTAGGTTATTCTTACGACAAAAAATACTTGTTTGAAGCAGCGGGCAGATATGATGGAAGTTACTTGTTTGCCCCCGGACACAGATATGGTTTCTTCCCGGCATTTTCTGCAGGATGGCGGTTATCTGAAGAACGATTTATCAAGGATAATTTTGCCTGGATCGATAATTTAAAACTCAGGGGTTCCTGGGGCAAATCCGGGGCTTATCCAAGGGTAGGTGGCAATATACAGACCTATCAGTATTTAAGCCCTTATTCCGCCTATGGTAACTCAGCAGTTATCAATGGCAACGCCACACAGGGAATTTATGGATCTTTGCAGGGAAACCCTAATATTACCTGGGAAAAAGCTACTAAAACAGATGTGGGGTTTGAAGCCAGTTTATGGAAAGGCACTTTAAGTATTGAAGCCGATTACTTTTACGAAAAAAGGGCAAACATGCTGGTAAGTATAGGTAATTCCCTTCCCGGTGAATATGGTATTGGAACAGGGCTTGTAAACGGTGGTAGAATGAGTAATCACGGAGTAGAGTTTACGCTGCAAAGTTCACATACATTTCCAAACGAACTTAGGTTAGATGTAACCGGAACGTTTACTTTCGCCAGGAATAAACTACTGCAGGTTTACGAGACAAATGCAACTTATAATAATCCAAACAGGCGGCAAACAGGCAGGCCTATAAATACCCCGTTTGGTTTAGAGGCTTTAGGTTACTTTAAAGCAACAGATTTTAATCCTGACGGATCTCTTAAAGCAGGTATCCCTGTTCCAACATTTGGGGCGATTCATCCGGGCGATATACAATATGCTGACTTAAGCGGACCTAACGGCAAACCAGACGGGAAAATTGATGCAAATGACCAAACAGTTATTGGCCACCCTAACACACCAGAGATCATTTATGGATTAGAACCACGTTTAACCTTTAAAAACTTTGATCTTGATGTTTTATTTCAAGGATCAGGAAACACTAATATTCAGTTAAACGGTTATTTTGCATTTCCTTTTAATGCTTCCGGCTCTGCTTCGGAGTTGTCATTTAATAATCACTGGACACCTACCAATACAGATGCCCTGTATCCAAGGTTAACAGGTTCTCCAACTACAAATAATACGCAGTTTTCTTCCTGGTTTATGAGAAATGATTCTTATATACGCCTTAAAAGCTTTGAGTTGGGTTACACTTTGTCAAGCAAACTTTTTCATAATAAAATTCAGTCTATCAGACTTTATGCTTCCGGTCAGAACGTGTTTACTTATTTGCCCCATATAAAGGAAACTATAGATCCTGAAACTGCCGGCAATAATCAAAATTATTATCAACAACAGGTATTTTCATTAGGTATTAATGCTACATTTTAATTAAAAAAACAGGAAAGTAATGAAAAAGATATATTCAAAATATAAACAATTTTTTTTACTGGCTTTGCTCGTAATAAGCCTGGGGGCGTGTAAAAAGGATGATTCCTTAAATGTGACCCCGAAAGGGTTTTTAACAGATGCAACAACATTCAGTTCAGAGGGCAATGCCGATCTTTTTGTAAACGATATATATAACCAGTTGCCTGATGGTAATAATGATTACCAAAATTTAACTGATGCCTATGCTGACGATGTCTTTTGCGGGGCATCCTGGTTAACCGGCGAGGCAACTGTAAGGAAAGGATCGATCAACCCAAACAATGTACCAACGGGTATTGGCGGTATGTGGGATTGGGAAGGAAGTTACTCCAGGATAAGAAAATGCAATGATTTTCTTCAGCAGGTTGCTAAAAACAAAGCTAATTTTTCCGCAGCATGGTATACAACACGTGTTGGAGAGGTTACTTATTTACGTGCCCTTTTTTATACCTTTTTATTTACAAATTACGGCGGCGTGCCTATTATTACTACGCCATTAGATAATACTGCCGGGGGCGATATTTTTTTTCCGCGGAGTACCATTGATCAAACACTAAGTTTTATAGAAACTGATTGCGATGCAGCCGCTACCGCCCTTCCTTTAACCCCTAAAGAAAATGGCCGGGCAACAAAAGGGGCGGCATTAACCCTTAAAGGTTGGGCCGAGCTTTTTGCAGCCAGCCCTTTGGTTAATAATACGAATGATAAATCTAAATGGACTAAAGCGGCTGTAACGAATAAACAGGTGATGGATTTAAACGTTTACCATTTATTTTCTATTGATACGGCTGCTTATTACGAGCAATTTCTTGGTAAAAATAACTGGAACAGTGAAACAATATTTGCCCGCGGATATGCAGCCCCGCTAAAAGGCGGCCATAGGGAGGGTTATCTGGGGCCAGTATTTGTGAACGGGGTTCAGCAATCATGGGGTAACCTGGCGCCAACACAAAATCTCGTTGATGATTATGCTATGGACAATGGCTTGCCTATTACTGATCCTGCCTCTGGTTACGATAACCAACGTCCATACGTACATAGGGAGTCGCGTTTCTATCAATCAATATTATACGATGGCGCATCATGGCAGGGTGATATTTTTAAATCCAGAACTGGTGGAAGTAACCAAATCGACCTCGGTTCGACAAGTGATGTTACTAATACCGGTTATAATGGACGGAAAACACTCGACGAATCAATATTGGGGCAAACCAGTATAAACTTAGCTCCAAGTGTTGCGAACTATATCCTTTTCAGGTACGCAGAAGTATTGTTAAGTTATGCTGAAGCGCAAAATGAAGCTACTGGCCCGGATGCTTCTGTTTATGATGCAGTTAATCAGGTTAGGGCTCGTTCTTCATTACCTGCGGTAAAGCCTGGTTTAACTCAAAGCCAAATGCGTGATTATATCCATCGTGAAAGGCGTATAGAATTGGCTTTTGAGGATAAGCGTTGGTTTGATATCAGGCGATGGGATATAACTGCCGGAGCTACAGGCGTACTAAATACCCCGGAGTATGGCATGCAAATAACGGTAGAGCCCGTTTCTAAAAAGCTTGTTTATACACGGGTTAAAATATATACCAATATATTTTATGAAAGGCAGAACTGGATGCCAATTCCACAATATGAAATTGATAAAAATAATAAGCTAACCCAAAATGCGGGATATTAATTATAAGCTTTAACTATTAATAACAAGAACCTGATTTTGCCTGTCAGGTTCTTGTTATCCAAAATAAATAACAACTCAAAAATTTATTTCAGAATATTTTCCATGCTTCTTTTATCCTATAAAAAATGATGACCACTTTATGTTTTTTTATAAAATAGCTAAGGTTCATAGACTATTAAAAATGCTGATACCTGACACTAATTGTACGAATACAGATTTTATAGGGGTAAAAGAAGCATTACAATCTTACCTGAAATAAAATCTTAAAAACGTTATGCTGTTTTATCGGATACAATTCAAACACCAATTTTATAAGGGTAAAAGAAGTATCGAAAATTAGATATAGTTTCAGTCAGACTAACTGTGTCTGACAGTTAAATTATTATTTTATTCATTACTAAACCTTGCAGCATTTAAATATTCATGAATTTCCGGTCATATCTTTTTTTACTCATTATAATTGGTATGTCGGGCTGCAAGAGAAAGCCCACTTCTGCAAACGCACTGTTTACCTTGCTGACGCCGGCACTCGCCGGGCTATGGCTCAAAAACAGAAACGAACAGGCAGGAAAGCGTAATTGCTATTAAAAAACAAATTATTTAAATGAAAATTAAACAGTCAAAAAGAAATAATAAAAAGCCAGCTTTTACAGTCTTGCTGCTTACTACAGTTGTGTTATTTACCGCCTGTTATCAAGCCGAAGCACAAACAACAGTCAATAGTACGAATACTAAAGAAGGATATTTTTATCCCGGGGCTGTTTGGCCGGATAATAATGGCGTACATATTAACGCACATGGTGGTGGGGTACTCTTTCAAAATGGTGTTTATTATTGGTTTGGCGAGCATAAAATTGCAGGCGAAAAGGGCAACTCGGCACAGGTTGGGATCCACTGTTATTCATCAAAAAATTTGTATAACTGGAAAGATGAAGGTATTGCTTTAGCAGTAGCCACTGACCTGAAAAGCGAGATAGCCAAAGGAAGTATAATTGAAAGGCCAAAAGTGGCATATAATAAACGTACCAAAAAATATCTGATGTGGTTTCACCTCGAATTGCTGGGTAAAGGTTATAGCTCGGCGCTCGCAGGTATTGCAACAAGCACCAAGGTTAACGGCCCTTACCGGTTTTTAAAAAGTATGAGGGCCAACAAAGGTAAAATGCCTTTTTATCCGCCAGGTACGCCTGATGATGAAAAGGTTAATTGTGCCGATACCAATAAAAAGGGCGACAGGTATTTTTGCAGGGACGTTCTTGTTGGACAAATGGTGCGTGATATGAACCTTTTTGTTGACGATGATGGCAAGGCTTACCATGTTTTCTCATCCGAAGAAAACTTCACGCTACAAATTGCAGAACTGGACGATGATTATACAGGTTACACCGGCAAGTTTGCAAGGGTTTACATCAATCACCAAACGGAAGCCCCGGCAATTTTTAAAAGGAACGGGAAGTATTACATGATCGGTTCGGGCTGTACCGGTTGGGCGCCTAATGCCGCACGTTGGTTTACCGCCAATTCGATTTGGGGTCCCTGGACTTTTCATGGGAACCCTTGTGAAGGCCCGGATGCCCAAATAACTTTTAAGGGACAAAGCACTTATGTTTTGCCCGTTAACGGTAAAACTAACGCTTACATTTTTATGGCCGATAAGTGGGAACCCAAAAATGCCATTGATGGCCGGTATTTATGGCTGCCCATCACTTTTAAAGGCGATGAAATAGAAATTACCTGGGCCAACAAATGGAACCTGCATGTTTTCGATCAAAAAGCAAAAGAAAAAATTTAGCGCATAATCACTTAACAAAATCTTTTACACCAATACCTTAATAGCTGCAAAAAACGGGGGATATTTTTTAAAACACTGGAAATGAAAATTAAGAATTTGTTATTGATCGCACTCCTCTTTTTAACTGCCGGAAATACGTTTGCCCAAAAACCACTTCACACTTTTGCATTGGGCGACAATGATTTTTTATTGGATGGAAAACCATTCCAGATGATTTCCGGGGAAATGCATTACCCGCGCATCCCAAGGGAAGCATGGCGGCATAGTATGAAAATGGCTAAAGCAATGGGTTTAAACACCATAGGCACTTATGTTTTCTGGAATTTGCACGAACCGGAAAAAGGCAAATACAACTTTACAGGCAGTAACGACGTGGCCGAATTTGTGAAAATTGCCAAGGAAGAAGGCCTATGGGTGATCCTTCGTCCGAGCCCCTACGTTTGTGCCGAATGGGAGTTCGGTGGCTATCCGTATTGGTTACAGAATGAAAAAGGGCTTATTGTGCGCAGTAAAGAGCCGCAATACCTGAAGGCGTATAAAAATTATATCAATGCTGTTGGGCGTCAGCTGGCACCTTTGCAGGTAAATCATGGCGGCAATATCCTGATGGTTCAAATAGAAAATGAATATGGATCGTTTAGTAACGATAAAGAATATCTCGCCTTAAACAGGCAATTGTTTATTGATGCCGGTTTTGACGGATTGTTGTACACCTGTGATCCGGGCACTGCTATTAAAGATGGACATCTTCCGGGTTTGTTGCCAGCTATAAACGGGGTGGATAATCCCTCAGAAGTAAAAAGGCTTATAAAAGAGAACCATAACGGTAAAGGGCCTTTTTATATAGCGGAATGGTACCCGGCCTGGTTCGACTGGTGGGGAACTAAGCATCATACTATTCCAGCCAAACAATATGTAAACAGGCTTGACTCGGTACTGGCTGCAGGAATATCCATTAATATGTACATGTTCCACGGAGGGACTACACGGGGATTTATGAATGGTGCTAATTTTAACGATCATACCCCTTATGAACCGCAAATAAGCAGTTATGATTACGACGCACCATTAGATGAAGCCGGCAACGCTACAGAGAAGTTTATGAAATTTCGCGAGGTCATACAAAAGCATCTTAATTATACTTTGCCTGCTGTACCACAGGCCAAACCGGTCATCAGTATTCCGGCATTTAGCTTAACAGGTTCGAGCCGTTTATTTGATGTTTTACCAAAACCGAAAATAAATACAGTCCCGTTGACTTTTGAGGATTTGAACCAAGCCTATGGCTTTGTTTTGTACAGAACGATGGTAGATGGCGGTCGTTCAGGGTTGCTTAAAATTAAAGAGCTCAGGGACTACGGCATCATTTACATCAATGGTAAACGTGTAGGCGTGCTTGACAGAAGGCTTAATCAGGATAGCTTACCGGTACAGTTACCAAAAGGAAAAGTAACTTTAGATATACTAGTTGAGAATTTGGGCAGGATAAATTTCGGACCTTATTTATTAAAGAATAAAAAGGGGGTCACGGAAAGTGTAACACTTGCCGGTAATGAGTTAAAGGACTGGAAAATGTATAACCTTCCTTTTGATAATGTTAACGGAATGGTTTATAAAAAAAATCAAACAGTTTCAGATGCTCCTGTCGTTCGCAAAGGTTCGTTTGCCCTGCAGCAGACCGGGGATACTTACCTGGATATGCGCAACTGGGGCAAAGGCATAGTTTGGGTGAATGGGCATAATTTGGGCAGATACTGGTCTGCCGGGCCGCAGCAAACGCTTTATTTACCTGCCGAATGGCTGAAAAAAGGAAAAAATGAGATTGTTATATTTGAGTTGCTAAAACCCGGTCAAAAAATAATAAAAGGCCTTGACAAACCTATTTTAAGTTTATTAAATGATGATAGCTTAACAGAAGCTAAATAATAAATAAAGGTGTGTCGGGATTGCTTAAAAAGCTGTTTGAAAAAGATTGAGTATATTTTTGATGCTTCTTTTACCTTATAAAAAGCAGTATGCTTTATATGATTTTTTAGCCAATAGTTTATACCTCAAACCTGACTGCTGACACCTCACGCAAGCACCAATTTTATAGTGCTAAAAGAAGCATTGTTGTAAATCAAGAACCTGTTGGAATCCTTTAAGGATCAGCTTTAAATTAAAACAGCTTTAATAAGAGGATAGCTAACAAAAAGAATGAAAGAAAAAACTGATAAAAAGCATCTTAAAATTAAAAAAGGTTCTAAGCGCATATTCGTTTTCATTTCCGTTGTTTCACTTTTTTTCTGCTTGTTTACCTGTTTTGGAGTTCGGTCAACAGCAGTAAGATATGAAAAGTACAGAAAACTTAGAATGCATTTTATCGACCCTGAAATTGGTTAATTATTAATAATTTTTAGTTCAGGATTTTTGCAGAATGAATCAGTAAATAAATAAGATGATGAACAAATACAAACTAATTTTTAGTGCTGTTTTAATTGGTTGTTGCAACCTCGTTCTCATACAAAAGCCGCTTTTAGCACAACAAAAACCAGTACTGCCGGCGGTAAGTTACACCTTGCCCGGCATACAACTGATGGCCATAGCTGAAAAGATTTTATATAAAAAAACGCCACAGGAAGATATGTACCTGTACCTGCTGCGTCCTGCAGGGAAGCATAAAAAAAAGCTGCCTGCTATTGTATATTTTACCGGCGGCGGGTGGGTTGGTGGTACAGTGGATGGGCAAATACCGGATGCCGCCTGGTTCCGGGATCAGGGAATTATTGGGATCGGAGCAGATTACCGTGTAAAATCCCGGCACGGAACTACACCCATTGAATGTATCCGCGATGCTAAATCAGCAGTACGATATGTAAGGGCACATGCCAAAGCATTAGGGATCAACCCAAACAAAATTATTGTTGCCGGCGGATCTGCCGGAGGACATATTGCAGCATGCACAGCAATAGATGGAGGCGACGAACCGGGCGAGGATTTGTCCGTTAGTTCTAAAGCTGATGCACTGGTATTGCATAATCCGGTTTTAGGGGAAGGTTTTGGTGAAGAATTCTTTAAGCAACACCCGGAGTTTTCTCCCTTACTGCAGGTTAAAAAAGGCTGGCCGCCAACAGTTTTGTCCTGCGGCACCAAAGACAGGACCACACCGTTTGTTTATGCCGAAAAGTTCACCAATTTAATGAAAGCTGCCGGTAATATCTGCGAACTGATTGCGGTAAAAGATGCTGATCACTCCTGCGACTGGCCGGTTAGCAACCCCAACTTTTTACCAACACTTACCAGGATGACCGCTTTTTTAAAAGAACAGTATTTTATACCCGTTAAAAAAGAAGGCAAATAACAAAAATGAAAAATACAACGATAAATTAATCTGTAATTTATGTCACAGGATAAAAGTACTTTTAAAAAGGCGTGCAAATATCTACTGGTTTGTATTGCTGTTTTGTTTTCCATTAATGTATTTGCACAGCAAGGCCGTTCCGTTCAGGATTTTGACCAGAACTGGACCTTTAACTTAGGTGAAGTAGCAAATGCACAAAATTTAGATTTCAACGATGCTGGGTGGCGAAAACTCAATTTGCCGCATGATTGGAGCATCGAAGGAAAATTTAGCAAAGATAACCCGGCTATGCCCGAAGGAGGTGCGCTACCCGGCGGCATTGGATGGTATCGTAAAACTTTTACACTTCCGGAAACTTCAAAAGGGAAAATTATTTCAATTGATTTTGACGGCGTTTACCAGAAAAGCGATGTCTGGATCAATGGCCACCATTTAGGTTTCCGGCCGGGCGGCTACATTTCCTTTCGTTATGATTTAACGCCATACTGCTTTTATGACACAAAAAAGAACTTGATTGCGGTCAGGGCTGATAATTCGGCGCAGCCTAACTCACGCTGGTATTCCGGCTCCGGCATTTACCGCAATGTATGGCTGGTTACCTATAATAAAGTTGCGGTTGATCATTGGGGAACTTTTGTTACTACGCCCAAAGTAAACGATCAATCGGCCATTATCAACCTTAAAACTACTCTTCGAAATTACACCGGCAAATTGCAGAACGCTACTTTGACCACTGTAATTTATGATGCTACAGGCAAGATCGTTACCATGAAAACTTTGCCCGGTATCACCATAAAAGATACGGTAAAAGAAGTATCACAGGAATTTACGGTGAACAACCCAAAATTGTGGTCGATAGAAAGTCCATACCGCTACAAAATCTTGTCGAAAGTAACAGGTGGCCATTCCGTTTCGGATAGTTATGAAACACCGTTTGGCATCCGTTATTTTGATTTTGATGCAGATAAAGGTTTTTCCCTTAATGGAAAACCAATGAAAATTTACGGCGTTTGCGATCATCATGACCTGGGTTCGTTAGGGGCAGCCATAAACACGCGTGCTTTAGAACGCCAATTGGAAATATTAAAAGGCATGGGTGTAAATGGCATCCGCACATCGCACAACCCGCCTGCACCGGAATTGCTGGACTTGTGCGATCGGATGGGATTTATCGTGATGGACGAAGCTTTTGACTGCTGGGAAAGACAAAAAGTAAAGTACGACTACCACTTGTATTTTAAAGACTGGCACAAACGGGATCTGGAAGATCAGATCCTGCGCGACCGCAATCATCCAAGTGTGATGATGTGGAGCATCGGCAATGAAATACCTGAACAGTCGGACACGAGTGCTATTCGTATTGCCCACGATTTGGCTGCCATCATCCATCGTTTGGACACTACCAGGCTCATTACCAGTGCCAACAATAACCCGGGAACGAACAACAAAATTATTAGTTCCGGTGCAGTAGATCTGATCGGGTACAATTATCATCACCAGGAATATGCTGGTTTTCTTAACCGTTATCCCGGCAAAAAATTTATCGGAACAGAAACCACTTCTGCTTTAGAAACCCGCGGGTTTTATGATATGCCTTCCGATAGTGTCCGCCGCTGGCCAAACAATAGTAATTATGAGAACGGAAAAGGTAAAATGGATCCGGAGTATCGGGTTTCTGCTTACGATAACGTTTCGGCTCCATGGGGTTCATTACATGAAGAGACCTGGAAGGAAATAAAAAAATATCATTTTCTTTCCGGTATGTTCATTTGGACGGGGTTTGATTATATGGGCGAACCAACGCCTTACACCTGGCCGGCACGCAGTTCTTATTTCGGCATTGTTGACCTGGCTGGTTTCCCAAAAGATGTTTATTATATGTATCAGAGCGAATGGACGGATAAAACAGTGCTGCACATCTTTCCGCATTGGAATTGGGAAGCCGGAAAAACGGTTGACGTTTGGGCTTACTACAACCATGCAGATGAAGTGGAACTGTTTTTAAACGGAAGATCTCTGGGCGTAAAAAAGAAAGCAGGGGAAGACCTGCACGTTATGTGGAGGGTAAAATACCAGCCCGGAACATTGAAAGCCGTTTTGCGCAAAAACGGAAAAATAGTTTTAACGAAGGAAATTAAAACAGCAGGAAGGCCCGCAAAAATTCAATTGTTGGCAGATCGTTCTGTAATTAAGGCGGATGGCAAAGACCTGTCTTTTATCACTGTAAAGGTTCTGGATAAAGATGGAAATGTAGTGCCAGATGCCGAAAACCAAATCAACTTTAAGGTTAAGGGCGAAGCTTTTATCGCCGGTGTTGATAATGGCGATCCTGTTAGCCATGACCCGTTTAAAGCTGGTTACCGTAAAGCTTTTCATGGTTTGGCACTGGCTATTGTACAAACTAAAGAAAAAGCAGGCAAGATCAGTTTTACAGCTACGGCGAATGGGTTGGAACCGGCAACGGTAACAATAAAAGCAAATTAGAAAGTCAACTATATTTCCACACTTTATTTTCCGCCCTTAACTGCAAAAGCAGGTGTGGTTTTCTTAAGCCCTTGTATCATTTCCATGATAAATGCTCAAATAACTTTCATAGCGCGATGGTTCAATTCCGCCTGCTTCCAGCGCAGCTAAAACGGCACAACCAGGTTCGTTGATATGGCGGCAATTGTAAAAGCGGCATTGGTTTAACAGCTCGCGCATCTCCGGGAAAAAATGGCTCAGCTCCTGTTTTTCAATATCGATCACACCTAATTCGCGGATGCCAGGCGTATCAATTAAGAAACCGCCAAAAGGCAAAACAAACATTTCTGCAAAAGTGGTGGTGTGTTTCCCGGTATCGCTCCAATCGGAAATTTCGCCGGTACGCACTTCTGTCCCTGGTAAAATCGCGTTCAGTAAAGTAGATTTCCCAACACCTGAATGGCCTGAAAAGAGCGTAGTTTTGTCTTTTAAAACCGCTTCTACTTCTTTTATGCCTGTTTTTTTTATGGCCGAAACTTCATAACAAGAATAACCGATATTTTGGTAAATGGATTTATAATCAGCGAGGATTTCCAGACCTTCTTCGCTAAACAAATCCAGTTTGTTAAAAACCAATCCGGCCGGTATGCCATAAGCTTCGGCAGTAACCAAAAAACGGTCAATAAAACCAAGCGAAGTGCGGGGAGAAGCCAGGGTTACCACCAGCAAAGCCAAATCCAGGTTGGCCGCAATAATTTGTGCCTGTTTACTCAGGTTGATGGATTTACGGATGATGTAATTCTTCCTGTCGTGCAGTTTGTTGATGACACCGGTTTGCTGCTCGGGTTCCAGCTCGAAATCCACCTGATCGCCTACGGCAATAGGGTTGGTAGTTGTTAAATCTTTGATACGAAACTTCCCTTTGATGCGGCAGTCGAAACGAGTACCATCCTGCGTTTGTACCTGATACCAGCTCCCGGTTGATTTTGTAACGAGGCCTTGCATCTAATCAGGATTTGCTAAGTCCAGAATTTCAAATATACTTTCGCATATTTGCCGGCGGTATTCGTGTTCTAAATAACCAATTCTTTCCCTTAATCTACCTAAATCCACCGCTGTTATTTGATCAACAATAACCGAAGAATCTTTTTTTAAACCATTGATTGAAGTGGATTTTACAGGAATCCTAATTTTGGAAACGCCTTGTTGCTGCGAAGAAATTGGACAAACGATTGTAGCCGGGTAATCAAACCGATGAAGCAGATCAGACTGTACAATTACTACCGGTCGGATTTTTCCGGGTTCTGCTCCGTAAGGCGGATTCATATCGGCAATCCAAATATCAAAACGTTTAAGATTGGCCATTTTCAAGTTTATCCAGGTATTTGTGCAAATCAATTAAAGAAGCTTCTTCCCATTCTTTAAATTCTGCCCAGCTTTCTTTATCATTTTTAATAATTTCCACTTCCCGCCTTAGCTGCTCCTCTAACGCTTTACGTTCCAGTATTTTGTTGTAACTGGTAAGCGCTTCCTTAATGTAACCGTTCCGGCTGATCTTCAATTCTTTCACTTGCTTTTCTGTTTCTGCAAAAAGCTTGTCGTCCAATTTTAGCAAAACACTTTTCATTGATACTGTTTTTATATAACAAAAATAGCTATACTTTCTATATATACTTCTTTTGTCCATTAAATTTATCTAATTATTTATTGCGAATCCGGTAACAAAGCATTTACTTTATACTATCCTCAAAAAGGACAACTTATGTTGAACAGTCCATCCATTATTATTACCATAACTACCACCACCGGTTATATTTCGGAGGAGGGATAATTTTTTGGTAGAATTTAAACAGATAAAAAACCACGAAAAGCCTTCCTCCGAAACCGGGGGAAGGCTTTTTGCATCATTCTTATTTTTAAGATTTGTGATGCTTCTTTTACCACCTAAATCATGGTGTTTGAATTTTAAAGTAAATACAAATAGTTAACTTTATTGAATGAGCAAGTCATTAAGCCAAAACCAGGAAATCCAGCAATTTGCAAACTTAGAACTGCTGGCCAAACAAGTGGTAGAAGGTTTTATCACCGGTTTGCACCAAAGTCCGTTTCATGGTTTTTCGGTGGAGTTTGCCGAGCATCGGGCTTACAACAACGGCGAATCTGTGAGGAACGTGGATTGGAAGCTGATGGCGCGGACGGATAAGTTGTTTGTCAAACAGTTTGAAGAAGAAACCAACCTGCGCTGTTTCTTGGTCTTGGATACTTCTTCTTCCATGAATTTCCCGGAAAAAGGTTTGAGCAAGCTCGAATTTGGCGTTTATTCGGCTGCTGCATTAATGTATCTGTTTAAAAAGCAACGTGATGCTTTTGGCCTGTGCCTTTTTTCAGATCAGGTAGATTTTATCAGTCCTGCGAAATCAACTTCTGCGCATCTGTTTTATCTTTTTGCGGAGTTGGAGAAAGTTTTGCAGGATAAAAGAAGCAAACAATCAACAAGCATTTCCCAGGTTCTGCATCAGTTGGCCGGGCAGGTGCATAAACGTTCACTTGTCATCATTTTTAGCGATATGCTGGAAAATGCAATGGACGAGCAAAAGTCTGCCGATCTATTTGCCGCTTTGCAGCACCTTAAACACAGCAAGCATGAAGTGGTGATCTTTAATATTTCAGACCATCAAAAGGAGCTGGAATTTAATTTTGAGAACCGGCCATATCATTTTGTTGACTTGGAAAGCGGCGCGGAAATGAAAGTTCATCCAAACGAAATCCGTGATGGTTACCGTTCGGCTTTAAATGCTTACCGACACAACCTGGAATTGAAATGCGCGCAATACCATATTGATCTGGTAGATGCCGATCTGCACCAGGGTTACGATCAGGTTTTAAAAGCTTATCTCATCAAAAGGAACAAAATGGCCTGATACTGTTTTTATGCCGGTAAAAACAGTATTAAGATCAGGAGCAATAATTGATGGCTTCCAAGATCACTTCACAAGCTTTCCTGATTTCTTCTTTTGATATGATCAATGGCGGCGCAATACGCAAAGCCGTTTCGCAATGCAAGAACCAATCTACAATTACGCCATTTTCCACACAGCGTTTGCTCACGCTTTCCACCTGTTTAAAATTGCTCAATTGGACGGCCAGCATCAGTCCTTTTCCCCGAACTTCTTTTATTTCCCGGTGGTGCAACAGTTCCCGGAACAGTTTTTCTTTTTCTGCAACGCCAGCCATTAAATTTTCTTCCAAAATAACATCCAGCGAAGCCAAACCAGCAGCGCAACAAACCGGATGGCCGCCAAAAGTAGTAATATGGCCCAGGATCGGGTTTTCTTTCAGCGCATCCATGATGTGTTTTGGTGCGATAAAAGCGCCGAGAGGCATACCGCCGCCAAATGCTTTAGCGGTCAATAAAATATCAGGTATGATCTCAAAATGCCCGAAAGCAAAAAGTTTCCCTGTACGGCCCATACCGTTCTGAATCTCATCCAGGATCAATAGCGTGCCGGTTTGCGAACATTTATGCCTTAAAAGAAGCATGTACTCCGGGTCGGGAACCCGGACACCGGCTTCCCCCTGTATCGTTTCTACAATTACTGCTGCGGTTTCTGGTGTGATTTTTCCCAGGTCTTTCGGTTCATTAAATTGGATATGCCTGATTCCGGGCAGCAGCGGCCGGTAGGCCTGCTTGTAATATTCATTCCCCATCAAACTTAATGCACCCTGCGAACTGCCATGATAAGCGTTTTTACAAGCGATGATCTCTGAGCGGCCAGTGTATCTTTTGGCCAATTTCATAGCGCCTTCGGTTGCTTCGGTTCCGGAATTTACAAAATAAACCGAGTTGAGCGATGACGGCAGGAGCGAAGTGATCTTTTGCGCCAATTTCACTTGCGGCGTTTGCACAAATTCGCCGTAAACACTCAGGTGCATGTACAGATCCACCTGATCTTTTATGGCCTGCACAACTTCTGGATGGCGATGCCCGGTATTGCTTACGGCAAAGCCGGAAACCAGATCCATATAAGCTTTTCCGTTGCCGTCGTACAAATAAAGCCCTTCGGCCCGTTCAATTTCCAATAACCGTGGCGAATTGGAAGTTTGGGCAATGTTCAGCAAAAAAAGCTGGCGGTGAGTGAGCATGTGCAAAAATACAAAAGGCCTTTAACATTTGTCAAAAGCCTTTTATGAATGGTTTAGTAAGGTTTAATTTCCATCGTTTCCTTTCTGGTATTTTAACCTTTTGATCATTTCTTCATTAAAAGAACGCTCGCCTTTATAAAATTGCGCCAGTTTATCTGAAGGTAAAATGCGTGCAAACTCATCATTGTAACGTTTTTTAATAGACAGGATCTTAGAATCATAATCTAAATTATCATTTACAATATCCTGCGGGTTTTTTTGTGCGTTCAGCATGTTCTGCCTTTTTTGGTGCAGCACCGCGGTCAGTTCTTTTTGATACTGGTGGTAAACAGGCCAGAACTTGTCTGCTTCTTCTGAAGTGAGGTGCATATTGCCTGACAAGTAATCCACTTTGATCGACTGGATCTTTTGCATCCCCACACTGTTTTCGATATTGCTGTTGTTAAAATTACTTCTGACGTCCTGATTAGAGCGGCCGGAAATGTGGAAACTTTGCGCATGGCCCCACTCGGTCCTACTAAATAGGACCAGCAGCAGGATGCCAATGCTGTAATTTTTGATCATTGTAAATTTTACTGAATTCATATCGCAACTGTGTTAGTTAATGTTGGTTTCGTTGCTGTCTGTGGTTGTTTGGTTGTTTATAATGTTTAACTCCGTATTTGAAGTACTGTTTTCTAAGATAATGTGATTGTCGTAAGTATCGGCATTGATTTTTAAATAATTTTCAATATCGGCATCAGACAAATTAGAAAGCTGCTTTTGAACATTGTGGGCAGATTGGTATTGCCTGATAAAAACACCGGTAGCAACGGCTACGGCAATGCAAGCGGCAGTAGCGTATTTCCAGGCAGCTCTTGTAAACAGGTTACGGACTTTTGCCGGTTGCGATACTTCTTTTATGCCTGTTTTTTGATGAATACGATCTGTAAGCTCATTAAAATAATTAGCCGGAACGGTAAATCCGCTGCCTTTTTCAGCAAATTCACTGATCTTGATACGGGCAGCAATAATGCTTTGCTGCTCATCAAAAAACGCATCAGATTTTACAATGGTTTGCTCAGCGGTACGCATTTCTTCCAGTTTAATCACTGAAAAAATTTGTTCCTGCATGTTTTCAAAATAACCATGCGGTACTGTAAAACCCGAAGAAGGAATCTTTGACTTTAATTCATCTGCAGAAATAGCCGAAAGAATACGTTCCTGCTGTTCCCCAAAAAAAATATCAGGAACCCGGAACGGATTTTCCCTGCTTTGCTTTTGTAAAACAGGATAATCGTTTAACCAGTCTGTATTTTCATTATACTCATTCATGACGAAAGGATAGAATCAATTTTTTGCGAAAGGTTTAAATTCTTTTACGATTAATCTTCTGCCAGCAAATAGGCTTCAATTTTTTTAACAGCTAAATGGAATGATGATTTTAAGGCGCCAACGCTGGTTCCCAAAACATCCGACATTTCTTCATATTTCATCTCATCAAAATATTTTAGGTTGAAAACCAACCGTTGTTTTTCCGGCAAGGTAAGTATGGCTTTTTGCAATTTGCGCTGCGCTTTATCGCCGTCAAAATAAGTCGATTCTGTCAGCGATTCTGATAATTCATAAGCAACATCGTCAAAAGAAATATTGTTCTTTAACTTTTTACGGTTTAAAAAGGTGATACACTCATTGGTTGCAATACGATACATCCATGTATATAATTGTGCATCGCTGCGAAAACCGAGCAGGTTCTTCCATATCTTCACAAATACTTCCTGCACCAGGTCGTCTGCATCGTCATGATTGATCACCATACGCCGGATGTGCCAGTAGATTTTTTGCTGGTATTTTTTTAGCAACAAATTAAAGGCTTCGTTCCGTGTGTTTTCCAGCTGAAACTTTGCGAGTATCTCGGTATCGTCAACCTGTATAGACATTTATAATAAGTAATATGGATGATCAGATTTAATTACACAAACTTAACCTTTTAAAAAGATTAATATTATTTACGTAACAATATTATCAATTGCGGCGGTGAATGCAAAACAAATTACATAATTTGTAGCTGCTAAAAGAAGCATTAATTATAAAGGAGCAAATTTTATGTGGTGGATCTATGCATTGTTATCAGCAGTTTTTGCAGCGCTCACTGCTATTTTTGCAAAAATCGGTATCAAAAATGTTGATTCTGACCTGGCAACCGCTATTCGTACGGTAGTTATTTTGCTGGTAGCCTGGGGCATTGTTTTGTTTAAAGGAAGTACCCGGAACGCGCATGAACTGACGCAGCAGAACTGGGTTTTCCTGCTGCTTTCTGGTTGTACAACCGGTTTGTCATGGATATTTTATTTCAAAGCTTTACAATTAGGCGAAGTGTCGCAGGTGGCGCCGGTTGATAAATCAAGCGTTGCTATGGCTATTATCCTTTCGGCCATATTCCTGGGTGAGCCGCTGACTTTAAAAACATTGCTTGGCGCCGGATTGATCATTGGCGGCACAATTGTACTGATCCTTTAACCGTTAGGCCAGCAGTTCCAAAACCTGTTGTGATGAATTTTTGGTATCCACTTTCTCGATCATTTTTTGAATAATACCGTTTTTATCGATGATAAACGTAGTGCGCGCCGTACCCATATAAAGCTTGCCGTACATGTTTTTCTCTACCCAAACACCATAACTTTCTACAATTTTTTTATCGGCATCAGCAATTAGCGTGAACGGCAAGGCGTGTTTGGACACAAACTTTTTGTGCGATTTTTCATCGTCTGTACTTACGCCAACCACGTTGTAACCCTGCTGCAGTAATGATTCATAATTATCCCGAAAACTGCAAGCTTCTGCTGTACATCCCGGTGTGTCATCTTTCGGGTAGAAATACAGGATCAAAGTTTTGTCCAGAAAATCTTTTAATGAAACTGATTTTCCGTTTTGGTCTGGTGCGGTAAAATCCGGTGCTTTATCGCCTTCTTTTAATACTGCGTTTTTCATCTCAATTATTTTAATGCTTCTTTTATCGGTAAAAAGTTAGTGTCAGTTTTTTGATGTTATCTTTCATATCTGAAACTGTCAATTCCAGTTTGTGTTTTCCCGGCAGGCAGTGTTCATCAAAAAAATAACGGAACAGTTTTGATTTGTAATCGTGTTCCAGCAAAACCCATTGGCCGTCGATATAGGCATTATAGGTTTTAATCCCTGATAAATTATCCCCGATCCTAAAACTCATGTTGCTGTTTCCGGCCATATTTTTTCCGTCCGTAATATTGACCGGAACAATGATCGGGGCAACGGTATCCAAAGCAACATAATAATCGCCGAAATTACGAACATTAGCTTTGATAAATCCATCCCGATAAATGCTGCTGTACGCGCCGTAACCGGTATTAACGATAACTGCTTTATCCGTATAGTTTCCTACTGAAGCATCCGGTTTAATCCACAATTCATAATTATCATGCAAAGGCGTAAAACGATTATGGATACGGTGCACAGCAGAACAAGTACCTGCTTTTTTAGGCAAAATGCTGTAAATAAAATCAAGATTATCATACAGATCTCCGGCAGGAATAACTACTTTAACCTGGTCGGTAGAAAAAGTATTTTCTTGATCGTATTTAAAATAAGTACCTTTTACAATAGCAGGTTCTGTTACCGTGGGCGAGGATTTTACCTGAAATTTTAGCGTTGAAGTATTTCCTGCAATATCTTTTATAACATATTCCAGATCATGAATGGCATCATCGTTAAAATTAATTACGCCGCGGTTTTGCGTGCCGTTGTACAAACCGATCTGGTTTCCCGGATCAACAAAGCTTTTCTGTATCCATCTGCCCGAAGTTAAAAAAGCAGGATAATCCAAATGGGAATTGATAGCATGGGTCTGATCAAAAGCAAAACGATCAACCGTGAAAACAAAAACTATTTTTCCATCGGTATTCAACTGGATAGAATAGATACCATTGTGGTTGAACGAAGTGTTGTTCATATCATTGGTAGTGATGCCAAAAGCAGCTTCTCCGCTTAAATGAATAGGCGATGCTTCTTTTAACCGGTAATTTCCTGCGCCGCCTGTTACTGCAATAAACTGCCTGGCAGTAGTTTCACTAAAGGGTTTCCTGTTGAATTGATAAGCGCAAATGGCATAAATAGCAGGCGGAACATGGTCAGGAATGGTTAAGCCAAACAGTTGCGGATTGATGGTTTGCTCGTTTTGGGTATCCCTGATCTCAAAATGCAAATGTGGCCCGGCAGAAGCGCCTGCATTCCCCGACCAGGCAAAAACATCACTTTTTTGCAAACGTATTTGTGTGGGCTGAAGCGGTATATCAGCTTCATACGTTTGGTTTTTGTACTGATAGTCTTTAATGATTTTGGCAAGTTCCGGCGTTACACGTTCCAAATGCCCGTAAACAGAAGTAAAATCGTTTGGATGTGTAATGTAAACCGCCAGGCCAAAGCCGCCGTATTGCACCCGCATCCGGGAAACAAAACCTTCGGCAACGGCATGGATTGGATAACCAGTGCGTTGGTTGGTTTTAAAATCAAGACCGGAATGAAAATGGTTTGGCCTTAATTCGGCAAAAGAACCAGCCGTACTTGGAGGCAAATCCAGCGGATAACGAAAATAATCCTGCGGGTAACGGTAAATACTTTGCGGTAAACTACTACTGTTTTGAGGGAAAATCTGTGCGGATAGATTGGTATAAACACTTAATAGGATACAAAAACTAAAAAAAAACTTTCTGAACATATTATCGGACAAAGAAATCAAGCAGCTTCTCATTTTCGAGGTAGCCTTCCAAATGGTCTCCTGCTTTTACGCGGGAAACGCCAGCCGGGGTTCCGGTAAAAATTAAATCGCCTTTTTTTAAAGTGATGTATTGAGATACAAAAACAATGATCTGTTCAAAAGAAAAAAGCAAATCTTTGGTGTTTCCGGTTTGCCGTGTTTCCTGGTTCACGTTCAAATGAAAGTTGATCTGGCAGATATCCGGAAATTGTGTTTTCGGTACAAAGTTGCTGATGGGTGCAGAGTTGTCAAAACCTTTGGCCAGCTCCCAGGGCAGCCCTTTTTCTTTGTGGCGCTGTTGTATGTCGCGCGCAGTAAAATCAATGCCTAAAGCAACCTCATCATAGTAGGTTGCTGCAAATTTTTCGCTGATGTTTTTGCCTTCCTTGCTTACTTTAAGCACAATTTCTATTTCGTGATGAATATCTTCCGAAAAATCCGGATGGTAAAAAGGTTTGTTGTCTTTTAAAATTGCGGTATCCGGCTTCATGAAAATAACCGGTGCTGCAGGTACCGGGTTATTTAGTTCCTTAGCATGTTCGGCATAATTACGGCCAATGGCAATGATCTTCATTTGCGTGTTTTTTTCAAAACTAAAAAATAAAAAAGCGCTACCATTATAAAACGGCAGCGCTTTTGATATAAAATAGCTGTTACAGTACAGAAATCCGTTTAATCACAGATTCTGTACCTACAATCATCCGTACAAAATAAAAACCACTGGATAAACGGTTGCTGATCTGGAAAGTGTTTTTTTGCTCGCCTGCTTCTACACGTTGTGCCATTAAAGTCATTACTTCGTTGCCTAACACATCCATGATTTTGATGGAAACTGTGGTGTTTTTTCTGACGTTGTAAGTAAGGTTGAGTTTATCGGTGATCGGGTTTGGGTAAATACTTACATCGGTAAGCAGCTTCTCATTTTCTATCCTTACAGGATTTTGTTTATCAGAAGCTTGTTTGGGTATTGTTTGTTGATAGGCAGTGGGTTTAACAGGGGGCGGTAATACTTTTAGGCCATTTTTTAAATAAGAAACATGTTCTGCCCGGGCTTGAAATTTTGAAGGAATGCTGTCGAACTTTACGTTATCTAAACTGTTTTTCTTCAACACAAAACTCATGGAAAGAATTGCTGTCAGCAAAACTAAGATTATTAAAGAAATAGAGTAATTGTGTTTCATATATATTATTCTAACCAAAAGTATTCATTTACTTACGCACTAAAAATAACATCGATAAAAACAGTATTTATTTAACAAAATTTAACATTCATAAAAACGGGCAATTTTATGGATGTTGGACTGAAAGATAACTGAAAATTTTAACGTTGGAAATTAAATTTTGTTCAGTTTTAAATGAACCATAAAGATATGTACAAATTGAATGTGGATTGAGCCTTTTTGAAGAATGCAATTTTAGGCCCGGTCAAAGCTTTGTAACTGTTTAACAGGTTCTGCTGTTGTAGGCACAACCTATGCCATCAATATTAAATGGATCAATACCCATTAAAAAAAATACTTCTTTTAGCATGATAAATTTAGGGTGCCAAAAGAAGCATTTTTATTTTTACGCATTTAACTTGCTGTGCCGATAGCTGTAAGTGAAATAAATTACCAGCCCGATAACCAGCCAGATCAAAAACCGGAGCCAGTTGGTATATCCCAGTTCGGTCATCAAATAAAAGCAGCTTAACAAACCCAGAACTGGTATTAGCGACAGGTTTTTAACAAAAGCCAAAACTGTAATTATCGCAGATAGCCCAATAAATAAGAAATAAGGTAATTTATCCTGATCGCCGGTGTAATGAAAAAGTGCCATAAAAGGTTTCCGGAAAGCAACAATTGCAATTAGAAACAAAACCGGCACAATATATTTAGAATTGACGTAAGGGATCTTGAATTTTTTGGAACGGCCTTCTACGGTTTTATCTTCTTTAGGCAGCAACAAAACACCGCCGCAAACCAGCACAAAGGCAAATAAAGTGCCGATACTGGTCAGGTCCGTTACTTCCGTCAGGTTTAAAAACAAAGCCGGAATGGCAACCACAAAACCGGTAACAACAGTTGCAAAAGATGGCGTATGATATTTTGGATGGATGCGCGAAAAAGCTTTTGGCAGCAGGCCGTCACGGCTCATGCTCATCCAGATGCGCGGCTGCCCCATTTGAAAGATCAACAAAACGCTTGCAGTAGCAATTACAGCGCTTATCGAAATTACATAACTGATGTTTTTTAAACCGATACGGGCAAAAACAAAAGCCAGCGGATCCTCCACCTGCAACTCTTTGTAATTGACCATTCCGGTTAAAACCAATGCGATCAGGATGTATAAAACTGTGCAGATAATGAGCGAATAGATCATCCCTCGCGGCAAATCCCGCTGTGGGTTTTCGCATTCTTCGGCCGTTGTAGAAATGGCATCAAACCCGATATAGGCAAAAAACACGCCTGAAACACCTTTCATTACGCCCGAAAAACCATTGGGCAAAAACGGATGCCAGTTGGCTGGCTTAACGTAGAAAAACCCTACTATGATTACACCCAGAACAACTGCAATTTTAAGCATTACCATGGCATTGGTTGCTTTTTTGGTTTCGCTGATGCCGATATAAACCAGCCAGGTGATGATAAATACGATGAATAAAGCAGGAACATCGGCAATAAGTTTTAAACTGCCTATTTGCGGTGCACTGCCCCAGGCTGCTGCGGCCAGCTTTACGTTTTCATCTATTGCGCCGCCAGATAGTTTTAGTTTTTGGAACTGCTCGTATCCACGATAAGCGGAAAGATAATCCATGGTCAAACATCCGGGGATATGCAAATGAAAGCCTTCCAGCAAATTGGTAAAATATTTACTCCAGGAAATGGCTACGGCAATATTTCCGATGGCATATTCCATCAGCAGGTCCCAGCCGATGATCCATGCAATCAGTTCACCAAAAGAAGCATAAGCATACGTGTAAGCACTGCCTGAAACTGGTATCCGCGAAGCAAATTCGGCATAACATAAAGCAGAAAAACCGCAAGTTATAGCTGTGATTACAAAAAGGATGGTTACGCCCGGGCCGCCATTATACGAGGCTACGCCAATGGTAGAAAAAATACCAGCGCCAATAACGGCTGCAATCCCCATAAAAGTTAAATCCTTTGTACGCAGTACTTTATTTAGTTTGCTTTCGCCGGTTTGGTGCCCGCTATTTCCATAACCGGAGGCAAGATCCGCCAATAATTTAGAAACTGATTTTTTTCGGAATATACTTTTGTCCATTTACCGTATTATTGTGTTTTCAATTTAGCCAAACTTATCAAAAATAACTATATTATAAGTCTGAACGCATTAATTAGAACAAATGAAAGTTAAGCAACAAGTTTTTTTAAATAAAATTGCCCCGTTACTGTATCCTTATCTCTTTTTACTGGGTTTTTGTATATTATTGATGTTCATTTTTACAAAAGAAGAACTGTATTTTGATATTAATCATTACCATACTGTTTTTGCCGATGTTTTTTTTACTAATGTTACACAATTAGGTGCAAGTACAGGTTGTATTGTGATCTCTTTGATTGTAATACTGATTAATTTTAGAAAAGGGTTTCTACTGTCAACCAGCTATGTCCTAACATTTGCAGTTTCCCAAACGCTAAAAAATTTAATTAAAGCGCCACGGCCGCATCTGTTTTTTGCAAAAAAACTAAGCGGAATATATTTAGTAAAAGGCGTTGTGATGTTAGACACAAACAGCTTTCCGTCCGGCCATTCGGTTTCTGCTTTTACGGCCGCGCTAGTGCTCACTTATATTGTCCCCAAAAAATGGTGGGCGCCGTTAATGCTGCTTTTGGCTGTTTTGGTGGCTTATTCGCGCATGTATTTGAGCGAACATTTTTTACAGGATGTAACTGCCGGTTCTGCTTTAGGTGTATTTGTATCTGCTTTTTGGGTGTATTGGTTGGACCAAAAGCCTTTTTTGCATACTGAGGGATGGAACAGGGGTATTTTCGGCAGAAATAAAAAAATAGATCCTTCTTAGTTTCCCAATGCTTCTTTTATCCCCTAAAAAACAGTAAGTTCCTATACTGTTTTTTAGGCTGATGCCTTAAACCGGATTCCTTCATCAAAACTAAAAAATTGTTTTCAGCTGCTCTTCCGCCAATTCAAGCACATCCACTACCTGTTCTAACATAACTTGCGGCCAATCTTCCAGAAAAGCCTCTGTTGTTTTTCCTGCTTTCAGGTAGTTGAATAATACAGATATGGCAATGTCCGTTCCGGAAAATACAATTTCCCCGTTTTGGTTTTGAACTGCTTTTGATTCTGATAATCCCATAAACAAATAAATTTTATAAAGCTTTTGCAAAAACGATTGTATAGATCAGGTTTTAATAAAAAAATACCTGTAAAAACAGTATCAACATAATTGCGGCATACTGTTTTTACAGGGTAAAAACAGGCAAACTAAATCTTGTCCATTTCTGCTTTTATAAAAGCGGCCAGTTCTTTTACGTATCCGGCACTAAAATCAAACTTGATACCGGCCGTTGCATAAATTTCGGTAATGGTTTTAGTGTAACCCAGTTTTAACGCATCCAGGTATTGCTGCAAACCTTTTTCCGGGTTTTCCTTGTAGTTTTTCCAAACAGCAATGGCCCCAAGCTGCGCCATGCCGTATTCGATATAATAAAAAGGAACCTCGAAAATATGCAGCTGCTTTTGCCACAGGTTTTGTTCTGCTTCGCGATGATCGCCCCAATCTACAAAACCGGCACCGAAACTTTCAAAAATTTGTGTCCAGGCTTCGGTTCTTTCTGCTGTTGTATGGGCCGGATTGGTATAAATCCAATGCTGAAACTGATCCACAACGGCAACCCAGGGCAGCGTTTTCAGTACATCGATAAGCTGATCGCGTTTGGCACGTTTTAAATCTTCTTCGTTGTCAAAATAAACGTTCCAGTTGTCCATCGAGATCAATTCCATCGACATAGAAGCAAGTTCTGCCACTTCACTGGGGCAATGTTTAAAATCATTCAGTTCCAGGTCAGCAGTTAAAAAAGTATGAATGGCGTGTCCGCCTTCGTGCACCATCGTTGTCAGGTCACGAAAAGTTCCTGCCGAATTCATAAAGATAAAAGGGGCACCGGTTTCGGCCAGCGGATAATTATAACCGCCGGGCGCTTTTCCTTTCCGGCTTTCCACATCAAAAAGCCCGTGTTCGCGCATCGTATTTAACTTGTCGCCCAGGTCCGGACTGATGTTATTGAAACACCGGATGGATTTTCCAATCAGTTCTTCACCGTTTTTAAAAGGTTTTAAAGCTGCTTTTCCTGAAATGTCCACATCTGTGTCCCATGGTTTTAAAACTTCTAAACCTAAAGCGGCTTTGCGTTTTTCGGCCTGTTCCTGTAAAAGAGGGACAATTTCTGTTTCAATTGCTTCATGGAATTTGTAGCAATCGTGCGGCGTGTAATCAAAACGGCCTAAAGCCTGGAACATATAGTCGCGGAAGTTTTCAAAACCGGCATTCAAAGCAACCTGCTGGCGTACTGTTTTTAGGTGGTTAAACAGCGTATCCAGCTGATCTTTATCCTGTAAACGGCGCAAAGTGATCTTCTCCCAAACCTGCCGGCGTTTTTCGCGGTCGGGGTCTTTTAAAAAAACAGCGGCCTGCTCCAACGTATATTCTTTGTCATCCATAAAAACCGACATGGCACCGGTTATTGACTGATACTTTTGCTGTTCCAACTGGATTTCGGTTTGCAGCGGGATATTTTCTTCCCGGAAAAGCGCTAATGATTTTTTGATTCCGCGCAGCAGAATAAAATACTTTTCTTCCTTCAGCTGATCTTTAAACGGATTGTCCATCAGTTTTTGGTTCAACTGATTGTTTAAGGGTGCAATCTTTGGCTCGATCTCCGTAGCAAAATACTGAAACTTTTGCAGCAGTTCTTCATTTGTTGTGTCACACGTCATGCGGATATAGCGCCAGGCAAAATCTTCTTCCAACGCAGCTTCCAGTTCACTTCGGTCGCGCAGCCATTGTTCCAATCCATCAACAGAACTGATGGTCCGGTTTTGTAGCTCAGTAAAAATTGGTTCCAGGTTTTCCCACTTAATTTCGAGGTTTTGGGGGATGTATGTTTTTTCTTTTTTAAGGATCATCTTTTAATACAATTATGATGCGAAGTTAGCTAAATAGCATTTGCCAGAAACAGGAGAGGCAAAAGAAGATGCTTTGGAATTAAGATCAATAATTTCAATGAAAATAAAAAGGTAAAATTACTTTTTATAAAAAGCAATTTTACCTAAATTTGTTTATGGATGTATTTGAAGGACCTGCATTAAGTTATGTTCCGTCTAAAATTGATTATGCCGCTACTTTGGGTTTGATCAGGAACAACCAAACCGGCTATCAGCATTTAAAAGCGTTAAAAGACATTACTTCTTTTACAGATGAAAAAATAGCAGACTGGCTGGATATCAGCGTAAAAACATACCGTTCTTACAAAAAACCAAACGCGCAGATTAAAGCAAGTATCAAAGAACATGCTTTGATGGCTTTATCGCTGATTAGGCATGGCATTGATGTTTTTGGCAAAGCAGAAAGTTTTATTGCCTGGCTGGAAACGGAAAATTTTTACTTTGACAAAAAAGCGCCCGTTACTTTTATGCACACAAGCAGCGGGATGCAATTTATTGACAATCAGCTTACCGGAATTGAATACGGTGATAATGCCTGATCTATAAATGGAGCTTTTCCGTATTGCCAAAGAGGATTTTGCCGGAAAATTAATCGCCTCAGGTTCGGCAAACAGATGGAACAGGGCTGATCAATTCATTCTATACACGGGAAGTTCGCGCTCGCTTGCCACGCTGGAACTTGTTGTGCACCGTAACAATATCATTCCTGCTTTTGCTTATCGGGTGATGATCATTTTTGTTGCTGATGAAGAAAGGCTTTTTACAAATATTCTTCAAGCGGACCTGCCCGAAAACTGGCGCAGCGTTACGGCTTATTCGGTTATGCAGCAAATTGGCAGCGATTGGTATAAAAGCAAGCAATCGTTGATGTTGAAAGTACCATCGGCCATCATTTCACAAGAATACAATTACCTGATCAATACCAAACATCCTGATTTTTTGGGTAAAGTGAGTTTGGTGGGAACGGAAAATTATTTCTGGGATGAAAGGTTGTTTTGATTTGTAAAGAATGTGCTGTAACAATTTTTACCTGATAAAAGAAGCATCCTGTATAAGAATTTGCAATCAACGGTCAACTTCACCCAAAACAATATCGATAGAACCGATAATGGCTACCAGATCGGCAATCATTACGCCTTTACTGATGGCAGGCAGTACCGATAAATTGTTAAAACTTGGCCCGCGCGCTTTAATGCGTTTTGGTATTTCTGTTTTGCCGTCGGCGATGAAGTAAAACCCCAGTTCGCCTTTCGGGTTTTCGGCCCGCATGTAATAATCCTGTGCTTTTGGAATGATCTTTCGGGGAAGCTTGCCGCGCGGGTCAAAATCAGGCGTGCGTTTCAGTTCTTTTTGTAAACGTTCTACACACTGTTCAATCATTTTTAAAGATTCCCCTACTTCATCTATCCGTACTTTAAATCGGTCCCAGCAATCGCCCACGCTTCCCATTTCCCCTTTTCCTACGGGGATTTCAAAGTCCAGTTCAGGGTAAACGGAATAACCATCTACACGGCGCAAATCCCATTTCAAACCCGATCCGCGCAGCATCGGCCCGGAGCAGCCGTAATTCAGGGCAACATCAAGCGGAAGTACACCAACATTGGCCGTTCGGTTGATAAACACCTGGTTGTTTGTCAGCAATTCGTTCAGCTCCTTCATTTTTGGTTTGAAGTAATCCACAAACTCCTTGCAGCGTTCTTCAAAACCAACCGGCAGATCATAAAATAAACCGCCAATCCAAATGTAATTGTACAACATCCGTGCGCCTGATGCCCATTCCAGCAAACCCATAATATGTTCGCGGTCGCGGAAACACCATAAAAAAGGCGTAAAAGCGCCAATATCAATGCCGTAAGTGCCCAAAGCAATTAAATGCGAGCCAATGCGGTTCAGTTCGCAAACTAAAACCCGGATATATTCTACCCGTTTCGGGATTTCTTTGTCTATGCCCAGCATCCGTTCCACACCCATTACAAAAGCATGGTTGCTGTTCATGGAAGAGAGGTAATCCAACCGGTCGGTATAAGGAATGGTTTGCTGGTACGACATCGACTGCGCATGTTTCTCAAAGCAACGGTGCAGATAACCTACATGCGGAATTACTTCATTTACAATTTCGCCATCGGTAATCAATTCCAAACGTAAAACGCCATGGGTTGATGGATGCTGCGGACCCATGTTAAGCACTAATTCTTCGGCACTCAGCTTTTGAATGCGCTGCTGGTATCTTTTAAATGCTTCGTTTACCATATAAAAATTGGTGTCGGGAAGTGACTTTTAATCAATCTTGATTCCCTTATAATATGCTGCGCTTTTATAATCTTCCCGTAAAGGAAAACCTTCCCAATCGTCGGGCAATAAAATACGGCGCAGGTCCGGGTGTCCTTCAAAATCAATCCCCAGCAGGTCATAAGCTTCGCGTTCGTGCCAGTCGGCCGTGCGATAAACGTTTGAAACGGTTGGAAAGGAGGGAAGCGTTTCAGGACCAGCAGGTTTATCCGAACCAACCTTTAGCGTGAGTTGTGTTTGATAGGGCATGGAAGACAGGTGATAAACCACGCCAAACCGGTTTTCCTGGTGGTAATCCACACCCGAAAGGCAGGCCAGAAAATCAAAATACGTTTGCGGATGGTCGCGTAGAAAAAGACAAACAGCCGCAATTTGTTTTGGGTCGATCAGCAAAGCAGGTTGCATGCCGGTTGTTTCTTCGCCCACAATCACACTTTCACCAAATTGTGCTGTTAAAAGAAGCTTGATGTCTTCAAAACTCATGGTGCCAGGCGTACGATTTTCCAGTTTTGCTGATCTGCTTTTTTATAAACGATCCGGTCGTGCAAACGGCTTGATCTTCCCTGCCAAAATTCTATCAGCCTGGGTTTCAAAATATAACCGCCCCAATGTGCCGGTTTGGACACTTCTTTGTTTTCGTATTCTTTTTCCAGCTGCTGCCATTTGTTTTCCAATTCCTCCCTCGAATTTATTTCCTGGCTTTGCGGGGAAATCACGGCACCGATCTGACTGCCTTTTGGCCTTGAATGAAAATAACTGGTGGAATATTCTTTGCTCAGTTTTTCTATCGTTCCTTCAATCCGTATCTGGCGCTCCATTTCGGCCCAATACAATATCAGGCTGGCCAAAGGGTTTTTGGTGAGTTCTTTTCCTTTACGGCTGAGGTAATTGGTGTAAAATTTAAACCCGTCCTGACCGAAACCTTTTAACAGGACGATACGCGCAGACGGACGGCCATCAAGTGTAGCAGTAGCCAAAGTCATGGCGTTGGGTTCGTATAACTTCGCTTGCAAAGCCTCGTTAAACCATTTTTCAAACTGTTTAATTGGGTTCGGGTTTACATCAGCTTCTGCTAAAGTAGCCGAGCGGTAATCCCTTCTTAAATTTTCTATTAGCTCCTGTTCCATCTGCCACAAACTTACAAATTGCTTGCTAAAGTTGTGTGCTGTAAGGTGACTGTTGCGGGTTTATGGCGGTAAAGCTACAATGCTTCTTTTATCGTATAAAAATTGGTATGCTGCAAATGTTCCACAGAAAAAGAAATTAAAAATATTTTTTTGCCGATAAAAGAAGCATATTATAAAATTCAGCAACTTTGTGTTACAAGCAAGAGGAAAACCATGATAAACAACTTAGAACCGGCAGCATGCAGGTTGCTGATTGCAGAGCCTTTTATGTTAGATCCGGAGTTTAAACGCGCAGTTATTTTAATAACCGAATACGGAGAGCAGGGTGTAGTGGGTTTTGTGTTGAACCAAACATCGGGTTTATTGATTAATGATGCCGTAATCGATTTCCCGGAAGTTGAGGCGCAACTTTTTACAGGTGGCCCATGCAATAATGAAAGGCTTCATTTTTTACACCGCTGCCCAAGCAAAATTCCGGAAGGCATAGCCATTGGCAACGGTATTTTTTGGGGTGGGGATTTTGAAGCTGTAAAAACCATGTTTCAATTAAATTTAATTACCACTAATGAGATTAAGTTTTTCCTGGGATATTCGGGTTGGACGGTCGGCCAGTTAGAAAATGAATTAAGTATGAACAGTTGGATTGTTTCTGACCAGTATGACAACAATTTGATCTTTAATGACGAGGAAGAAAATTTATGGAAAAAAGCCGTGAAAAATTTAGGTGGACGGTATGCGCATATTGTTAATTTTCCAAGTAACCCGCAGTTGAATTAATTTATATTTGTATATCAAAATTGTACATATTAAAGTTGTTATGGTAGTAATTAGCAGCAGGGAGTTTAGAAATAATCAGAAGAAATACTTTGATATGTTGGATGAGCATATTCAAATTGTTGTACAGCGTGGAAAGGATAAAGCTTATCTGTTAACGCCATTATCTGAAGCAGACACGCTATCGACAAGTCCGGCATTGATTGAAAGGGTAAAGCAAGCAGAACAAGGTATTAAAAACGGAGAAACGATAACGGTTACTGATCCGAAAAATATATGGGAAAGTATTCTATAGTAGTTGAAAAAGCTGCTCAAAAAGAATTACAAGCTCATTATAAATCTGGCGACAAAGCATCCATAAAAAGAATTGAAATCATATTTGAAGAATTATAGGAACATCCGCAAACCGGAACCGGCAAACCCGAACAATTGAAATTCGGATTGTCGGGCTATTGGTCGAGACAGATCAATAAAAAAGACAGGCTGATTTATCAGATCAATGAAAATATAATAATCGTATTTGTTATATCTGCGGTTGGACATTATTCTGATA